>Ga0265338_10003070_pt1 | contig 23985 bp, 27 predicted proteins | sample 42126metaG_FD_193579 | JGI IMG/M metagenome (GOLD analysis project Ga0265338, IMG submission 193579) | Rhizosphere microbial communities from Carex aquatilis grown in University of Washington, Seatle, WA, United States - 4-21-26 metaG | ecosystem: Host-associated > Plants > Roots > Rhizosphere... | reverse complement strand
CACAAACCGCGCAAAACGCACGAGGGCATTTTGCGTCTCTTCGTCGAGGGTCGGCTTGGGAGCCTCTCCCGTCGGCTCAACAGCATCGACGGCGTGCAGGCGTTGTGCGCGCTCGGCATTTTGCACCGTTGTGCGGATGAGATCTGTGCCCGAAAGCATAGACCTTAACTCTATCCAGTCTTTTGACTTAACGCGTTAACTATCGGTTTTTTGGCTTATTTTGAGACGAGTGACTTGAGATCCGCGGGCTTTTTGAGACCCTTCAGCGAGGCGTCGATTTCCCGCTCCCACTCGCGGCGAAGGAGCGCCTTCGCTTCTTCGCGCAGACGCCGACTATCGCTGCGATTGGTGAGAGGCTTCGAACTTTGCTGAAGACTCAAAACTTCATCGACGAGTTCCGCAATGCCCTGCCCTTCGCTTGCGACCGATTTCAAAACTTTGATTTTTTTCGCGCTCTCGCCATCGTGAATCGCCGCTTCGATTTCGCGCGCGAGTCCATCGGCACCCGGGCGATCGGCTTTATTCACCACGAAAATGTCGGCGATTTCCATTAAGCCTGCTTTCATCGCTTGAATCGAATCTCCACTCTCGGGAACGAGCACAACGCACACTTCGTCGGCGACGTGGAGAATGTCGAGTTCAGTTTGTCCTACGCCCACGGTTTCAATCAGCAAAAGATCGAATCCGCAGGCATCGAACGCGCGCGCCATCAGGAAAGCTGCACTGCTGAGGCCTCCCAAGCTGCCGCGAGTTCCGAGCGAACGGATGAAAACGCCTTGATCGAGCGCATGTTCCGAATAGCGAATACGGTCGCCGAGAATGGCGCCATGACTGAATGGGCTTGAGGGATCGACAGCGATCACGCCAACCTTCACTCCGCGCTGTCTCAATTCACCAATAAGGCGGCCGACAATGGTGCTCTTCCCGGCGCCGGGAGGGCCCGTGATGCCCAAGCGGAAAGCTGCCTTTTCAGGCTGCAAGAGCTCGGGAATCGCCAAGGCCTGCTCCGCCGAGGCCCTTTCGAGCCAGGTCAAAAGCTTCGCAAACGCTTGAAAATCGCCGTCTTTTGCGGCGGCGAATAGTTTTGCGCCTTCTTTGGCACTCACCGTGTGAGCCTCCCGAGCAGATGTAAATACCCAGAAAGAGTAGGTTTTTTTTGACCGCTTGTCCAGCTGTCCAGGCGCTGGTCAGAGAGCCACCGAGGGGGCCAAAAGCCGGATCAATGATTCCGCCCTAAATCCCGGAGGTTAGCTTGAACCGGTCACAGGCATAGCCTGCGCAATAGGGAAGGTTCGAGGTATCATTTATGTTAGAGAGCAATTGGAAAACCTGGTTAGTTCTAGTCGTGGTGTTCATGGGCGCCTCGTTCGAATTGCTCAAACATTTGCCCAGTTCGCAACCGACGTCGTGGCAGAAAGAGAACTTCCATTACAATCTCGACAACGGCAAACCGTACAGCGTGCGCGATGCCATCACCCCGTCGCCGAAGTTGAAACTGACTCCCCGCCCGGCCATTCACATTGCCGGTGATCAAAATACGTTGCGGGATGCTTTGCAAAAGTACCAAGCCGCCAATGCTCAACAGGCGACTGAGGCCCAGCACAAAGAGGCGCCGAAAACCGCCGACAAAAAGAAAAAGAAGAACGACGACGAGTACGAAGAAGTCTTTGACCCGAAAACGGGCAAACTCGTAAAGCGCAAAAAGAAAAAAGACGACAAAAAAGACGCCAAGAAAGAAGACACAAAACCGGCGACCGTCGCCACAAGCGATGTAACGCCGACAAATACGCAACCCGACGATCCCGAAAAGACCGACGCGGCTACCATCGCAGCCGCCATCGCTCAGACAGCACAAACAGGAGACGCGCCGGCCCCCTCGCCCACACAGAAGTCGGCCGCTGAGCCCTTTGCCACTCTTGCCGAGTGGGAACGCTTGCTCTTGAACAAACCTGATTTGGCCGAAACCAAAGTCTTTATTCAAGACTATAAGACTCACACCGTAAGCTCGGACATCTTCTACACGATTACGAAGCAGATGATCGCCGACTCGCGCCCGGAAATGAAAAGCCTCGGCGTGCTCTGCGCCGGCTCGGCACAGTCCGTACTCAGTTTCCAAATTCTGTCGGGCGTCGCGGCGACAGGTACAAGCGAATTGAAAAATCAAGCGACCCAGTTGCTCAATGTGTACGGCACGAACATCGCCAATCTCTCGATCTTGCAATCGGTCCTGCATGGAACGGATGCGACTTCACAGATGCAGGCGCTCAACCAGCTCAACACGGCCGCTCAGAAATTCCTGTCGGTGGGCACGGCGTCTACCGGCGGACAAGCCGGCGGCGCCAATGCGGCGCAGTTTAAACCGTTCTTAGACCTTCTCCAAAAGTTGAGCACCGGCGGCCAAGGTACAGTGGCCAGCCAAGCGAAGCAGACATTAACGACACTTGAGAATCTGCTCGGACAATCGCCTTCGAGTATTACCGCACAAAACCCGTAATAGACCTTTCGGCAAAAATTCACTAGTCTCCAAGGAATGCGATTTTGGCTTTCCTTGGTATTCATTTTGACCAGTCCAGCGGCGTGGGCCTTTGATATTCCCACGGGACTCAATCAATCCGACCGCCGCGAGATCACGCGCACGCTCGGAATGAATTCAGGCACGAAGATGCTTGATAATCCCTATCCTCTCGGCGGCTTTTCGGGCTTCGAAGTCGGCCTGTCGGCGGAATTTATCGACATCCGCGATATCACGCATCTCGGATGCGCCATAGGCAGCGCCGGCTGCCGCAACACTTCGGCTACTGACGAAAGCGAGTGGCGCTATTCGCGGATCACGATCGGTAAGGGATTGTTCAAGGACTTCGATTTGTTTGTTCATTTTATGCCGTCGCTCGCGGGTGTGCGTATCAGCGACTTTGGGGCGGATCTGCGCTGGTCGTTCTATCAAGCGGCCTTCCTGCCGATCAATATGGCGTTGGTGACCTATTTCGATCATCTGAACTTCCGCGACGAATTCACCAATCAGAATTTGGGTGCCGACGTCATTGTCGGCGTGAATGTCGAAAATTTCTCGCTCTATTTCGGGGGCGGCTACATTCAATCGGACGGCACGTTCGTCGGAGTCGATGGCAACGGCAATTGCAACGGCACTTGCACGGTCGACCCCGCGACGATTCCCGCGAATGCCCACTCCGTGACAGAACGTCTCAACGCCACCCACACCGTGGTCGGACTCAACATGGAGTATTCCAATCTCTTTGCGGCGGCGGAAGTCGACCGCTATCAAGACGCGGTCTATAGCTTGAAATTGGGACTGCGCTTTTAAGCGCAGCCCGTCACTGCTGCGCCAAAAAACCGCGCGCCCATGGCCTAAAAGCCGACGTAGCCGAATGCTCGTGGCCCAGACCTTGCTGATCAGATCTCGATTCTGATTTAAAGCAGGAGTGACTATATGAAGCTGCCCAAGTTCGCTATGGTTTTAGCGGTCGCATTCAGCAGTGGCGCGAGTCATGCTTTGGATTGCCCGATTTTGCAAACCCTGCCCCAGGCCCAAGATAAGCCCATTCCCGATTGGAAAACAAAAGAAGCCGCTCTGATGAAGGCGTGGACCGCCAATTACGACTTCTATATTCAGATCGTGAGCATCCGCGACAAATATGGGGCCACTTTGAAAAAAAATACGGACATCACCTATGCGTTTAGTGACGGACGAACGGCGGCCAGGCCCACGGTCACGTCGAAAGTGCTCGAGACAGTCAAACTCAATCAGGACGTTCAGGCCGTGAAAATCGAAAAAGTTCGGATTCCGCCCGAAGCAATGCATATTGAAGGCCCTGGAATTTTCATGCGGGTAGGAATCTATGCCCCGCAATCCAGATTCTTCCACACGTATGAAACGAGTGCAGAAATTCCCCTTGATGGCCGCTTGTCCGAAGTAAAAGAAAAACGCCTGCAAAAACAGGATTGGCCTTTGCCGGCGGACCTGGCCACTAATTCCAATGAGTTTATTGCCGTCGTCGGAGCGGACGCTAACAACTACACTGGTGATCAATATAGTGACTATCCGAACGGCCCCGCCACGATTCTCGCCATCACCCGCATGCCGAAAAATCCGGACACAGTACGTAAACTTGCTGACATGTACCGTGTGGGTCAGGAAATTTCTCTGGTGGGAACCGGAGGACAAGTGTTCCGTATTAACGGCATCAACCGCGACAGCGGCATGCTGCAGATCAAATCCGTGCAGAAAACCGGCAACATGTTCACTTGGGCTCATGTCCTGCAAGTTGATACGGTTATGGGTCAAAATATCGACCCGCAAAACACTTTCAAGCCCGGCGATCTCGTGATCCAAGTCAACGATACGGCGCAAGTCACTTCGGCCATCGGAACAGTGACCGCGACCGGCGGCAATTTAGTCGAAGTCAGGGGCTTTGATTATGTGACGACCTACGATTCGCTCAGACCCGTGACTCCAGTCAAAACCGTATGTGGCGTCGGCGTCGGCGATCGCGTGCAGCTTGCCCCGGCGTTTTTCGCTTCCCAGCAGGATTTTTCGACGGATTCTGATTCAAGCGACGCGAGCCAAGCCACGCGCAAACCTTATGTGAACGCGCGAATTCAAGAGGCCAGCAAATGCGTAGCGACGGTCAAAGCGCTCGACAGCTCGGGCTTTGCCAATCTGAATTGGGATAAGTCGAGTTGCGATTTCCGCGCATTCAGCCAATATGACGACCAAGCCGATATTGACCGCTTAAATTGGATCCACCTCACAGCTCTCAACAGAGCGAAGTCGAATTAGGAGATGATGTATGAAATCTACTTTTTTTAATTCCGCACTCCTGCTCTTGACCTTAACTTCAGCCGCCAATGCCTTCGCCAGTCTTCCGACAACAAACGACGCGGCTTTAAAGCCTATCACTCAATACGGGTTCTTCTTTAGCTCGAAGCGGATCAATTTCATCACCTCGGCGGAAAGCGCAGATATGGCGGCGGCCGTTCTTGATGACGATCTGAATGTTCATTACGTCATGTGTGCTCAATCGGAGAATGAGCCTAAATCGGATGATAAGAAAATCGACTGGGAAACGGTCCGCTTGCAAGAGGTCAATGCCCCACAGAACGTTAACATTGCCCTCTTCGGCGCGCCTCAACAGGTTGCCTTCAAAGACTTCTTGCTCGGTTTACAAAAGGGCAAGGTCGCTCTGGCCCGCCTGGATCAAGACAGCAGTTTGATTGAGTGCCGGGCGCTCGATACATTCACTCAGCAAGAACTTATGTCTGTAGGCGAGGAGATCAATCGTCAGAGTTATAGACCGATGAATGTGGTTAAGGCTGTCGCGAGCGGCCTGTCCTACGGCCTGGTTCTCTCCCATTTCGGATGGGTCAAATGCGTCGATGACGAGGCTTCGCCCTATTATCGGATTCAAGAGGAAGTGAAAACCAGAGCCGATAAGGTCGACAGCTGCAAGGATATGCAGCAGCTGACGGGTTTCAATCGCCAGCAGTACCTTTACGCGCAAGGCTTTAACGGTCTGCAAAGTGACGTCTTCAAAGTTCGTCAAATGGTGAACAAGATCGAGGGTAAACCTGTAGTACCTGCCACCTACGAGAATATATTCGGCGGCGGACTTTAACGGCGCGTGATGGATGACCAGTCGTACTTGAATGCTTTGAGCGCCCCTTAAGATTTTCCGTCCATACGGGCGAGAAGGTTGGTCGTGCTGTGGCCGGGGTGGAAAGGTAAAGCCTTCACCTCTCCGCCCCGGGCCAGCACGAACTTCGAGCCCGCAATCTGCTCCGGCTTCCAATCGCCGCCTTTGACGAGAACGTCAGGGGCAACCTGCTCGACGAGTTTTTCGGGAGTGTTTTCATCAAACAAAATCACAAAGTCGACGGCGGCCAAATGTGAAAGAAGCTCGGCGCGGTCATCTTCCGTTTGAATCGGACGATCGTCGCCTTTGCCCAGCGTTTTCACGCTCGCATCGCTATTCACCGCCACAACCAAGACGTCGCCGAGCGCGCGGGCATCCCGCAGATAGCGTGAATGACCCACGTGCAAAATATCGAAAACGCCGTTCGTAAACACGATGCGCGGCGGTTTCCGCGGCGACATATTCCGCCGCGTGCTCAATTCGGTTTGCAATTGTTGAAGAGTGACGACCCGGCCCATTTAAACGCGCTGGCGATACAGCTGCACGCCGGTCACACTGCCGGCGATGTCGCGGCCCATAACGGCTGAAATCAACGGCAAGAGAATCAAACCGGTGACCGTCGTAAGCAGCGCGCGCAAGGCGACTTTCACAGGATAGCTTTCCAGCTCCTGCTCTTTGTCCTGCCCGAGCTGCACGTCAAAGGTCCACTCGCCGAGCGTGCGGCCGAAAAACGCGCGCGCGATCACCGTGTACATCTGCATGACGGCAATAAACAAAATCGCAAGGCTCGTCTGGGTCATGATGTCTTTGTTGATGTTGCGGACAACGACATTGAGATCAACCTTAGTGACCATCAACAGCGCGACTAAGAACACAAGCGAAAGCGCGAACACGATAATTCCGTCGAGAATCGCCGAGGGAATGCTAGCCGCAGCCGGCATCAATGAACGCTGCGGAGAATCGGCGGCGCCCCGGCGCGTGCCGACTTTTTCAGCCTTCGCGGCCTTGGGCAGATCCACCATCGTGCCGACTTTCTCGATATGATTGGGGATCTTGAGCGGATTCTTATAGGCCTCGGGCTGCGGAAACGGCGAATGCACCGGAGCCGGCGGAATTTCAAAGTCTAAAGCTTGTTTTTTATTTTCGGTGCGCGGAAGCGGTTCCGTAAAAGTCAAATCGGGCGTTGAGCTGGAGCGTGCAAGCGGTGTTTTCTCAAGAGCCGAGAGCACATCATCAAATGTCGTTTTCCTGTTGGACGGCCTTGCGGTTTCTTCAAGTAGGCTCTGTGGCATCGACATCGGTACACCTTGCAGCTCGTCGTCGATTACGCCTGATTTTTTGAGGCCGTCTTTCAAACTCACGGTTTTCTTGTGAAAACCCAAGCCGTCGGTCAGTGGTTTAAATTCAAATTCGTCGAACGGATCCATGTTGCTCATACGTCACCTACCAAGCTCATACTTTATGACGCTGACTACAGCCAAGCAAGCCGTTTCGACGCGCAATATCTGATCCCCCAGAGAGACGGGAGGTAAACCCGCGCCTGCAAATAACGCGACTTCAGATGGCGAAAAACCGCCCTCGCTGCCCACGAACACCCAAATCTGGTCCAGGTTTTTCTGTTTAAGTTCCTGCAGCTGCTCGGCGAGCTTCACTTGCGCCTCACCTTCATAGGGGAAAAGACCCGCAATCCCCTCTGTCCGGTTAAATTCCTCGAGGAGTTTCGTGAGCGTGGTGGGTTGGCCAATCTTCATCAATTCGCCGCGGCCCGACTGTTGGGTGGCGCCCTGCACGAGTTTTTGCCACCGCTGCAGGCGGTTTTCTGAAAGTTCGGAAACTTTGCGCAAAAAACTGAATTCGGAGACAAACGGACGGATTTCGGCGACGCCGAGCTCGACGGATTTTTCGATGATCCAATCCACTTTGGGGAGCTTCGGCACCGACAGCGCGAGCACAATGTGCGGTTTGGCTAGCGCTGGAACCGCGCGCGTACTTAACTGGCGTCCGTGAATCTCTTTATTGGTAACCGATTGGATTTCGATCAGATGCGCCTGACCGTCTCCGGCGAGGACTTCAAATTGATCGCCGACGCCGAAGCGGCAGACATCGCGCACGTGGTGAAACAAATCTCCGGTCAACCGGAGTTGTTCGCCATGGAGCATTTCGCGATCGATGTAAAATCTGCGGAGTGCCATTTACAACCTCACGGCGTAAACGAGCCAATCGCCCTTTTGGTGGCGAATATCCCATTTCGCCCCTGCGGGAAGTTTAAAGCCGACGAGAAAATCTTTTTCGCGCTCAAGAATAATTCCAGAAAGAATCAGCCATTTTGCCGTGCGCGCTTTGAGCGCGTCTTGGATGCGCACGAGCACGCCGTCGATAATGTTGGCGAGAACGACGTCATATTTTCCTGAGAGATCTTCGACCTGCTGATCGTTTAGTCCGATGTCCGCTACTTGATTCGCGGCAAAGGTCTCGCGCGCCACGCGGCGCGAGTCGGCTTCAATTTCGGTCGCATGAACGTTGGCAATGCCCAACTGCTTCGCGAGGACGGCAAGAATTCCAGTGCCGGTGCCGACATCGAGCGCGCTCGTGAATTTTTCGCGTGCATGAACTTGGGCGAGGACCTCCGCCACAAGCTGTGTCGTCTCATGTGTGCCGGTGCCGAAGGCCATCCCCGGATCGATCCAAATTTTATGTTTCGCCTCAGGAGGAGGTTCGCACCACGAGGGCACAACCCAATGTCCATCCACAAGCGCGAACGGTTTAAAGCCCTTCTTCCATTCGGCGAGCCAGTCTTTATTCGCTTCGCCTTTCACTGTGAGTTTCGCGAGCGGATAGCGCGCGTGAATCTCTTGGGTCAACTCAAGCGCGGGTACTGTCTGAAAATAAATGTCGAATGAACGTTGATCCGGCAGCTTGAGGAAGACGTCTTCTTCCCCTTCCGGCTGGGCAAATGCAAGCGCCTCGCTGATTCCCAGCGCGCCGTTGGCAAAGGCGCGCTCGCTCAGCCACTCTTCCGCGTTGGCTTGCAATTGGCTGACATTGAGAACGAAGTAATCCTGCTGGCTCATTCGGCTTTTACGATCCCGTTGTCGAGGTTAATCTTGATTTTCACCGCATCTTTAGCTTGCGAGTGCGGGAAGCTCGAATCGCGGACGCCATTCTTCACTTGCACGTCGAAGTCATACACCCGCGAGTGATCGGGGTGAATGTTGATTTTGCCGTTGCTCATTTTGATATCAAGATTCTGATTGGCGGCCTGGATATCCATTTTGCCATTCGAGCCGACGAACTCAGCCGCGATGCCGACCGGAAGCGAGATCGCGCACTTGGCGAGATTCAGCTTGTCGAGATCGAGCGTCATCACATCGCCCTTCACCGCGACGTCGGTATTGCCCGCGCCGGAGGCGGCCTTACATTTCCATTTCAGGGCTCGGTCCGCCGACGAATCCACGTCGAGTTTGGCGGTGTTAAACGGAATGCGCACCGTCTTAACATGGCTGCCGGCGAGGTCGCTCTCACCATTGAAGGGAAAGGAGCGGATGCCGTCGTCGGTGATCTCGAGGCTACCGACTTTGACCACGCCCTTCATATCGTTGATGTCGATCGTGCCGCCGAGGAAACTCACGCGGTGGCCCGCATCGTCGATTTTAATCAGAGGGCTGAAGTACCAAATCGTGGCGACACCCGAGAAAAAGATAAGTCCGAAGAGCACAGCCGCCGTAATCACCATCGCTTTCAGCAGGCGGCGCATCGGCGACGATTTGCGCGGAGTCGGAATGCCTTTCATCGTATAGTAGCGGTCAGCCACGGTCTTCGCTGGTCCAAGCTTATTCAACACTTGATCAACGTTTGCCGCAGGATCTTTTTCCATCGAGTCGCGAATGTGCGACTTGATTTCAGTAATGATCTCGGCGCGCTGACTCACTGGCAATCCATACAAAGCCTGGTCGAGTTCGAGGAGATAGTGTTCGATTTTTACTTCGTTCGTCATATTGGCCTTCCTACTTTTGAAGGTGAGAGATGATCTCAACCATTTTTTTAAATTCGTCTTCCATTTCAGTGAGTGTCTGCTGGCCCCGTTTGGTCAGCGCATAAAACTTGCGCGGGTGACCCTTGAGATTCTCGGTCTCCCACGAAGCTTGGAGCAGCCCATCGTCCGTTAGACGATTGAGCAAAGGATAAAGCGTGCCCTCTTTCACGGGCATCGCCAGGGCGTCCAAACTGTCGAGGAGCTCGAGGCCGTACATGCGTTTGTTCTTACGGATAAGCACGAGGAGGCAGAGCTCGAGATAGCCCTTCTTGACCTGTACCTTCCAATTGTCGATATCCAGTTGCATGCCTAGATACTTAGTAATGCTAGGTATCCTTGTCAAGCCTAGTAATACGGCGCGCCAATTCGGCTAAACAAAAAGTCAAACTTAGGAGAGAATATAGGTGTGCAGGAAAAATCCCGCTTAACACAGGCCTTAACGCCGCTCGATCTTCGATCCTTGGCCCTATTCCGGGTGGCGATCGGCTTGATTTTGATCTGCGACTTGGCGGACCGGCTGCTGCACTCGGAGCTGTATGGTCTCAGCCATTGGCGTCCCGGCAGCTCCGGCGTGCTTTCGGCTCTAGGCGGCGCGGCGAACAGCCTCGCTGTCCAACAAACCTTCTTGGCCGTGCTGACGGTAGCGGTTTGTTTTTATGTCATCGGGTACAAGACCTGGCTGTCTAACCTCGCCACATGGCTCATGCTGCTTGTCCTGCACGGTTTCGAATCCCGGCTGTTGAACTCGGGCGATGTTCTTTTGCGTGCCTTCTTTTTTTGGAGCTTGTTCTTGCCCGTCGGCAAACGCTTTTCTGCCGACGCGAAGTACGGCCGGGAAGACGGAAGCACCACCGCCCCGCGGCTCGCTTCGCTGGCTCTCATGATTCAGATCATATGTCCCTATTTCTTTTCGGCCGTGTGCAAGCTCCACACCGAGGCTTGGTGCAACGGTTACGGAATGTACTATAGCTTGATCCGGTCCGATGAGGCCAAGGCTCTCGGCCTCCTCATTGCCGGGCTGCCCAAGTTCAGCCTGATCTCGATGAACTACGCCGTCTTGGCGGTTGAGCTGTTCGCGCCATTTCTCATGTTTTCTCCTGTGGAAAACGCGCGCTGCCGGCAATTCGCCGTTTATTTGTTTGCAGGCTTTCACGCGGCGATGTTTTTAACTTTGGACGTCGGTCAGTTTACATTCATTTGCGCGGCCGGATGGCTGGCGATTCTTCCCTCGTCATTCTGGAAAGAGCAGCCCTCCTTACAAGCTGGTGCATGGATGAGCCGGCGGGCCGATTATTTGACACTGGCTTGCCTTGTACTCGTTGTGGCGTCAAACATCCAGAGCCTGCCCGGTGTTTCGCTCGAATTGCCCTCGGCCGTTGAGTCTGTACGTTTCTCGCTTGGACTCAACCAGCGTTTCAAAATGTATTCGAGTGCCAGCGGCACTGGCGGCTGGATCCGCGGCCGCAGCCGCTGGATCACGATGCCGGGACTCCTAGTGGACGGAACTTGCGCGGACTTGTTTACCAACCGCGAATCGTGCAGCATGAGCAGGCCGGCCGTGATTTCGGACACATTCTTTTCCGAACACTGGCGCAAGCTCACCGAAAAGACATTCCGTGCGCGCGATCAAGAGACCATGAGCCGGATGGCTGAGTACTTCTGCCGATCATGGAATCAAAACCATGCCGGCGAGAAGAAATTATCGAGATTTGGAATCACACTCGTGCAACAGCATGAGCGGCCGGACGGTAGCTCGTCCGCGCCAATAGAAGAAAACCTGTTTCAGCAAGACTGCCCTTAAATATAATAGTGCCCTAGCAAATAAGCGATGCCTCACCGTACTTCGGACTGGCGCTCAAGGGCTACTGGAGCTTCTGAACGTCCACTTTCTGATCGACAGGCGCGGGCTTCGGCAATTTCGGCGCCTGCGAAGATAGATCCACTGTATTCACTACAATCTGAGCGACAGCTTTTGAGGCCGGGATGGCCGCCGTAGGCTCGGGGGCCTTCGCAGGTTCTGGCTTAGCCGGCTCGGGTGCGGCTTCCTTTGCGCCTCCGCCATTGTCCGCCGACTTCTCCGTCGACGCTGACGACAGGTCAATCTGATCTCCCACCATAACAAAATTATCTTCAATCAAAGGCGTCGCTTCGCGCGTAAACTCCGAATGCAAGCGCGCGACCGCCAAACTTTTCTGCACGTAAATCACTTTGATCTTAGCCACCTTCAAATGCAGATCGCCCGCCGAACGGTTCAAGTAACTGTCGTAAAGCGGCAAGCGGCGTTGCACGGTCAGAATCATTCCCACCGACAGTCCCGAATCCGAACCGCCGTTAATAATGAAATCGCGGTAGACAGGATCTTTATCCGACATCGCAAGATTCTTGCGCACATCGAAGATCATGAGATCGGCCCCGAAGGCCCACACGGGAAGTAACAATGTGAATATGATTAATCGAAACATAGATACCTCTCTATGTTTCATTTCGGAACGACTCGGGCTTAACTAAAGTCTAGAAATGGAGGATGTAGCCGAGGTTGAACATGAGGCCACCCATTTTGATGTCCAGGTCATTGCCATCGAGTTCGGCCTCCTGGCCCTTCCCGCTCTGTGAAAGCGAGCCGGTGCCAAAGCCGGTGCCCGTTGACGAGCTCACGACGTTGCGCACGTAATCCAAGTAACGGTAGTCGACTTCGACGGCCACGCTTTGCACGCCGGTCAGAACGAATTCCGCTCCTAGGCCTACCATGCTGCCGAACGCGCCACTCCCAAATTCGACGTGCCGATCAGTGCCGCTCAACAAACCTTCGTTCACCATGCCCTTCGCCTGGCCATAGCCGACTCCGACCTGCATATAGAATTTCATGACGTCATTTTCGAGTGGATACGCGCGCAACATCGGAAAGATCGTATAGCCCGTTACGCCGTAGGTGAACGAACCGCTGGCCGCATGTCCGTCTTGCCGTTCATAAAAATACGAAGGGCGTAGCGAAAGCGCATAAACTGAACCACTATACCTGTACGTAAAACCTACCGCGCCCTCATAAGCTTGAGTCAGCGCGCTCGTGGTGATACCGCCCTCGCGCGTGTTGGCGGTGTCGTGGATCTGGTTCAACGCGTCTTGCGTGGCATTCACGATCCCGCCATAGAGCTCGAAGGACCATGACCCGTCGAAGCCGCCGACTAAACCGCCGCCGCTGCTCCCGCCGCTAGTGCGTGCAAAGGCCGGTACCGTTAAACAAAGTGAAATGAGAATGAGAAGACTGCGCATGAAGAACCCCCACCAGTCTAATTTTTAAACTGATGGAATCTCGGTTCAAGTCCAGGGCGTGTTAGCCCTCGACTTCGGGCGCGCGATTTTTCAATTTGACGGCCACGCCGAGATCGCCGGCTTGGCTCTTGATCGACAGAGTGGGATTTTGCACCACACGCTGCTGGAGACGAGTGAAGATCGCTTCGCGGATCGCGAGCGAGTTGTCTTGCAAAACACACTGGCGGGCCACACGGCTCGCGACGTTGATTACAATCGGCGCCTTGAGGTTCGCCGTCATCATCGTCGGATCATTCGGAATCGTGATGATCGTGAATGTGCGGAGGCCGTCGTGCGACTTGAGTCCGAGCGTTTCTAAATCATGTTTAGTTAACTGGACTTTGTAATTGGTGGCGAAAAGTTCGGGCTCTAAAAGAGGGAAGGCGATACCAGGCTCTTCACAGGATTGAAGCCATGCGAAAATCTCATCTGCCGGATCGTCCAGAAGGACAAAACGATGCAGTTCGTTGAAACCCAGTAAACCCTCAGGAAAATTGATGATGTCATCAGCCGTGATCGAAATGACGCCAAATCGACTCGTATGAATTGTCATCCAGTCCCCCCTTATGCGTTTAGGATGCCCCTAAAAGACGGGACAACTCAAGGCGAAAGACGGGTTAATAACGCGCCCCAGAATCAAGTCCAGATGCGGGGCGGCTGTTGCGCGGAAAATTATTTGGTCTTCAAAAGTTCGGCGACGGCTTTCGTGTTATCAGCTGTAGCGGAAACCGACTCTTGGTTTTGATTTTGAATCGCTAAATAGACTTCTTCGCGGTGAATTTTGGTGTCTTTAGGAGCTTCAATGCCCAGGCGAACTTGCTTGCCTTTAATCTGGACGACGCGGATTTTGATATGATCATCGATGGCGATACTTTCGCCCAATTTTCGCGTTAGAACCAGCATGGTCACGACTCCTTCAACATCCTAGTCAAAGCAACGTTCAGGCTTAGGGGCGGTAAATGGATGTGGAGAACGTCCCCAAGCTAAAATCTCTACGGCAGATTCTCAAAGAAGCTTTAGGTAGTCGGACCCGAGGCGAAAGTCAAGAAAGGGCGGGATTTGCTCAGGTTTTCGAGGTCCCCTTGCAATTTATTCCGCCTGCACCGCGCCTGAGGGACTGGTCTGGTACGGATCATGCTGGTTTAAACACCATGTTTTCGAAAACGATTTTTGTAGGTTTGAGTCTGACCATTTTCACCGTCTTTGCCGGAGCGGCCACAGCCGCTGGAATTTCCCATCAGAGCAGTGACGGCTGCAATCGCCGGATGCGTTCACAGGTCCGTAAATTTTCAGCGCAAGTGAAGCGCAACTTGGAAGACGTGAGCGGTTTTCCGATGGTGGCGGAGTGGGTCGATCCCAAAGCGACGGGCTTGATCGCGTCGGCGTTCAATGTGAAGCCGGAAGATGTCGAAAAAATTTATAACCATCCGCTCAAGGTGAAATTGGCCGACGATTCGCGGCTGCAGTTGGAGCTCGAGGGCTGGCCGCAGTTTCAGCGCACGCTGGTGTCTCTGCGGCAACCGACTGTGATTCAGGATCTGGCGCTCGCGCAGGAGTCAGTTGCTCCCGGTGACAACACCTCGGTCACCCTTGCGCTCGAGTCTTCGACCCGCATGTTTTATGTCGTCAAAGATCTCGGCCGAAATCAGGAGCTCGGCTTTGTGCTGCCCGTACACGATGTGATGAAGACCGGCGCCGCGCTTCCCTTCTATGAAATGCAATTGGCAATTGTCAGACCGTGCCCCGACGCCGAGATTTGCGTCGACGATTTGGTGCGCTTTACGACTTGGCCGGAGCAAAACTAGTTTATCTTAGGAATTGCAATAGACTTGGTGTAATCATTTTGCCCGAAGTCTCGAGTGTTGCTTGCAAGGTACTCTCGGTTTTATTGATATCACTCACGGTCGAGTAGATGTCAGCGTCCTCAAGCTGCGAGATCGTCGACTTATTGTCGACTTTCTGCTTTTCCACGGTAGCCATATAATTATCGAGAACGGTCGAGCGCGCGCCCACTTGCGAACGCGTGAGAGTGACTTGTTCGAGCGCCTTGTCGAGGACTTCGAGCGAATCCTGAACTCCGGCTTTGTCGTTTGACTCGAGCGCGACGTTCAAATCGCGCATGACATGGAACAAATTGATTCCGCCGGGTGCCGCGGCTGCAGGATCCGCGCCGGGCCCGCCGCTGAAGTCGCCGGCCGGTCCGCGCACTTGTGCGCCGTGGGTCTGCTGTTCTTCGCGTTTTTCTTCCTGGTGTTCGGCTTCGAGCTGCTTGTGCAAATCTTCGAGTGTTTTGGCCTGCAACGGCGCCGCTTTCACCATGCCATCGGCGTTTACGCCTTGGCCCAGAAACACGCGCCCACCGGGAACGTTCATGGGCAAGAATGTTTCCTTGTCGATGTGAACCATCATTTCGCCGGCATCCCCGGCGTAATGCCCGTTTTCGTCGAAGGGAGTCTGTTGCGTATTGTAGCCGCCGAAAATAAAGCGGTCGCCTAGCTTGCGGTTTCCAATCGCGACCATTTGGTGGTGCAACTGCTCGAGCTCTGTCGCGACCACGCGGCGCGTGTGCTCGTTGCTGGCCCCGTCGCTGGACTGCTGCAACGCCAGTTCTTTCGCGCGCACGAGAATGTCGCCGAGTTCACCCAACGACTGGTCGCTGAACTCGAGGAACGACTTCGCATACGTCATGCTCTTACTGAACTGCTTATTGCCTTGTAAATCGATGCGGCTTGAGAGCACGCGTGACGCCGCGAGCGGATCGTCGGACGGTTTGGTCACGCGCTTTTGAGTCGCGGCTTGATTTTGCAGGTCGGACATCTGGGAACGGTTCTTCCCGATGTTTCCTTTGACCTGCTCAAACGCCATTTTATCCGCGATACGCATGGGTTAGTTCCGCCTTACAACTGTTTCAGTTTCAAGATCGTGTCCATCATCTCATCCGCCGTGCGCACGAGGCGCGCCGAAGCGTCGAACGATTTTTGGAACTCGATCATCTTCGTGGTCTCTTCATCGAGACTCACGCCGCTAATACTTTCGCGGATGTTTTTCAACTGGCCGACAATGTCTTGCTGCGACTGCTGCGCCGAATTCGCGCGTTGGGCCTCAATACCGATTTTACCGACCAAAGAATTGTAAAAGTCGTCGAAGGTCGCTGTGCCGCCATCCATCGTTTTTTGATATTGCATCGACGAGAGAACGTTGGCGATCCGGTTGTCACCGGCGGCATTGGGCTCGGCCGCGGCGGCGATCTTGCCTACGTCGTTGGCGATATCGTCGCTAATCTTGAAATTCTCGGCGGCTCCTGCAATGTCGTCGGGCTGATCGAAGAGCAAATTTCCGTTTTTGCCGTAGCGGTCGAAGCCTTCGACGTGCGTCTTGTTTACGTTCCACGCCAATGAATATGCGGTTTCGTCCATATGATCGATATAGTCGTTGCACACCTTGTCGCGCACTTCGAGAATGCCGCCGAGTTCACCGCCCGTGAACTGGCCCGTCACATTGATCGGCGTTCCGTTCTCAGTGGACTTATAAAAGATATCAACATTACCTTCGCGTTTGCCTTCGCGGCCTGGAGTGGCGACGGCTTCGAGATCGCGGTGCGAGTAACCAGAAACGAGAACCGCCGTATTGCCTGCTGTGATCGTGAGCTGACCGTCTTTGCCTTCGGCATAGCGGATGTTCACTTTGTCGCCGAGCTGTTTGAGCAGCATATCCCTACGGTCGCGCTCATCGTTAGCGGGAACGCCCTGGAGCTCTACAACTTGAACTTTCTCATTCAGCTGGGAGATCTCTTTGGTGATTTGATTGATCTCACTGACTTTCGTCTGCACGCGGAAGTCGGCATCGCGCTGAATCTCTTTCAGTTGCCCGTCCACGTGATTGAAGTCTTTGGCCAAATGATCGGCTGATTCTTTGACCTCCGTACGTGTCGCCAAGCTTTCCGGATTGTTGGAGAGCTCGCGCATGGAATTGAAGAAGTTGCCGATCGAGTGATTGAGGCCTTCGTTTGTCTGTTCGTTGTAAACTTGCTCCACGCGGCCGAGAATGTCGGACTTCGCCTGGTAGTACCCGAGCTGCGTGCCTTCGCGCTCGATCTGCTTTTCAAGATACATGTCGTTGGTGCGGGTGACTTGGCTGGCTTTCGCGCCCATGCCGATGCGGAGTTTGCCCTCACCCACGGGCTCGTTCGTCACGAAATCAACACGCTGGCGGGAATAGCCTTCCGTCGACCGATTGGCGACGTTATGCGCGGTGGTCTGCAGGGCCGTTTGGCTATTCGCCAACGACCGGCGTCCCACGTCCATCATGGACCAGATCCGTGCCATCCTGACTTCCTCGCTCTCCCATCCTAGGAGGCGTTTGTTACTCTACCGGCAGTGCCGGCCTAGGCTTCGCGACTGACCAACTGTCCTGCGTTAGTGTGTCCCTCAACCTCACCCTTTTTTTGATATGTCGGCTTCTCTGCAAGAGTGGTTTTGATTTCCTTCATCGCACCATCGATGTTGAGAAGCGCCGACTGGATCAAAGCTTCATTTTGCTTGTTGTACTCCTGTACACGCCTCAGCAAAAGTTCCATCACAGAATGAATATTGCGCAGCTTATCGGCGCTCTCGGCATCGAGATGGCGGGCCATCTCGAGGAGGCGCGGATGCTCGCCTTGCAACTGCAAGTCGAGAAACAGCGATTGCGCTTTCGCGAGCCGCTCGGTTTCGAGCGCGCGAATTTTGATCAAATGAGCTTCTTTCGCCCGGTTATTCTCATTGAGATCATCGAGCTTCGCGGCAATGAGAATGTCTTTCTCTTTGCGTACAATCTCGAGCAAATGGCGATAGACGCGGATTTGCTCTTCGAGCACCGCGACTAATTCATTCACCAGAGTTTTTGTTGCCTGATTTTCCCCCACCTAACAACCCCTACTTAGTCTGGAATCAACATGTGATCTTCGACCAACTTGTCGGCGATCTTTTCAGAATCAACATGATAATTGCCTTCATCTATCAACTTTTGAAAACGCGCCACTTTGGCTTCATCCACAGTTTGTGCGCTAGCGATGTCTTTTGCTTTTTGCATCATCTGCGCGCGCTCGGAAACGTCAACTTTCGATCCATCTTTCGGAGCGATGTTGGCGCCGGGTTTGGTGTTATGTTTTAAACCGCGAGCCGATTCGGATTTTCCGGCTTTGCCGGTTTCCAATTGACCTGGGGTTCCACCAACCGATTTATGTGATACTTTCATCTCTTAGCCCCTCGTGTGACTACTACCTATTAAGCGTATCATATTGAGACAGTGCGCCGCAAATTTACGAAGTCTTGTCTAGTACTTATCTCTAACTCTCTTCCAAATTCCATACCAGAACAGGACGGTTTGGGTCTAAAACCCCCAACCTTTGTCCAGGTGCTAGCTCCTGCCCCAGGCCCGTTTCCGTCACTTGGCCGGGAAATGTCAGCTCAGAGCGCAAGCCCTGCCCGTGATCTAAGCTCAAAAGATTCCAATTGTCTTCGAGGCGCTCGACTTTGGCGATCTTTCCTGCCATCGGAGCCTGAACCTCAAAGGTGCCGCCGCTTGCCGCGGGCACCTCAAAACGGTAGCCGAGTTTGCCGGGCCCCTGAGAGGGAATAGTTTTCATCTGTATCGAATCCGTGCTCGCCGGGATCTTAAAATTCTTTTGTGGGGCGATCGGCAGCATTTGCTGGAGGCCGTTGATCTGCTTGTGGTTGGCGCCGTAATACTGATCGTGGATCTGATTGTAGATCATGTCGGCGAGACCAACTCCGCCTTTATTTCCCCAGCTGTCGACGTATTGCTGATCGAGCTGCTCGCTGAAGATTTTTTCGGCGAAATTTTTCTTCATGATGCCGTCGTCATGCTGAACCGTTGAACGCATGGCTTTGACCATTTCGTTGAGAAAATGTTTTTCATACATTTTCGCGGCGTCGCGAAGGGAGGCATCACGTTCGGCTGTTTTGGCTTCCGGGTTGGGCGGCTGAAGGGAAATCCCGTTCTGAATCTTCACCGCATCGTCCTTGGGCAACATCCGTGTCACCCGGTAGAGATAAAAGAAAAGGGGAAAGTGAGTCAGACCATTTCGCGCATCCTGCGCATTTCGAGCAACTCGAGAAGAGCCAATCCTTGACCCGTCTTGAATTCGGTTTAGCGTTTCCTGCGAGAGAAACTAACCTTTTGAACCTTCCTGGTCCCTTTGACTCTAACTCACCGACCCCCCGAACGCAGACATCCTGTCCACGCCCATTTAAAAACCTAGTTACAAAATCTCAAGATCCCCATGCAACGCCCCTGCGGCCTTGATGCTCTGGAGAATCGTAATCAAATCTCTTGGTGTCACACCGAGCTTGTTCATCGCTTTCACGATGTCGCCAACGTTCGCGGATTCTTCCATCACCATTATATGCTCGCCTTCTTTCTTCGAGCTGGAACTGTCCCCGCCAACTTTCACTGTCAAGTCGCCATGGCTGATCGCCACTCGCGAAACACGCACGCCGTGGCCGATGACCACTGTGCCCGTTTTCTCGTTCACGACCACTACCGCGGCTTGGTCCGGATTCACTTCCAGACTTTCTATCGCCGCGAGCAACTCGACGCCTTTACCTTCGTAGGCTGCGGGTGAAACCACATCTATGGTACCGGCATCGAGTGCGGTCGCGTACTTACCTGCTAATTCCTTATTAATCATCTTGACGACTCGCGCTGCCGTTGTGAAGTCCGGGTTATGCAAAGTCATCCTAAACATTTTGCGGTTAGCGAATTCTTGCCCAATGTCCCGTTCGATCATCCCGCCGTTGGGAAGTCTAGCCACGGTTTCATGGACGCCCGTGGCGGAATACCCAACCAGTAAAGGGCCTTGGCCGACCGCATAGACTTGTTGGTCGGCGGCGCGGATCGGAGTTTGCACGAGTGTTCCGCCTTTAAGGCTGGACGCGTCTCCCAAAGTGCTGACCGTGAGATCGACTTTGTTGCCCGCGCGGGCGAACGCCGGAAGTTCGGCCGTCACGATCACCGCCGCGACACTCTTGCTCGAAATGTCCTTGCCGTTAACTTTTACGCCTAAGCGGTCGAGCATCCGTTCGATGGACTTATTAGTAAATTCGGATTTGCTGTCGCCCGTGCCATTCAATCCTACGACCACGCCGTAACCAACGAGCTGATTGGTGCGCACGCCGCGGATGCTGGCAATGTCCTTCAAGCGCGCGGCGGAAGCGGCGGCCGTGAACATGCACATCGCGAGTAAGGCTACGAATCTCATAGTGTCGACTCCGTTTTGCGGGCACTGACGATATCGAATTTCGGATCGAGAAGTTTGGTAGACGGGATACCTTCTTCGTTGAAGTCTTCCGCGCGCACAATTCCCGTCACAATTATCTTAAATTCACGCGGGCCGATCATAAATGGCTGCGTGCCCTTCACGCGGTAATTGCCTTCGAGCGTACGCTCGACAATCCGAGTGGGAACGATTTTAACCGACAAATCTGAATCTGAATCTTTCGGCTGATTCTGAGCCTGGTTCTGATTCTGATTCTGATTCTGTCCGCTCTTACCCTTTTTGTTGTCCGCCTGTTTATCCTTGTCGCCATTTTCGTCCGGATTGGCATTTTCGTCGCCACCAGCCGCACTCGCGGGATTGCGTAAGCGGGCCTTCTGGCGCTCCTCGATTTTGGCCAGGAGCTTTCGGATAACGTTCGCTTTCGACTGCAATTGATCCTTCGGATCGCCGTCAAGCGTGACGGCGAGAGGGTCGCCCACTAGGCGCACGACATTTTGTGAGAAGAGATACGCGCCTTGGCCTTCCATGACCCAGAGGCTGCCGGCCTTGCTGTCGAGTGCCGACTCTTCACTGAGCGATTCTTTCGTGGTGCGTTTATACTGGCGGCGCACGCGCGGCGCTTCGTCAGGATTGTCGGAGAACTTAGTGACGGTCGACGCCTGCTTCACTTCTTCGGTCTGCGACGGCGCATCGTTGCCGCCGAGCCAATTCTTCAACTTATGATTGAAGCTCGCACAGCCGGTTTGCAAGAGGCCGAAGATCAGAAGGAAGCAAATCAATACCCATTCCGTCAATTTCATCGCAACTCCACCTCGCCACGGCCGGTTACCTGTCCCATCAAGATGTTGTTGGTCTTCGGGTTCTTAAGATTGATAACGTCGCCGATATAAGCATCTTGCTGCGCGATCATGCTGACTGTGACTTCCCAGGCTCCTTCGCTCGATTTGAGCTGAACGATTTCGCCGGCGCGAATTGCTCTTTCGCGTTCGAGCATGCCTTTCCACAAAATTTCGTTGAGGCGGAGTCCCTGCTTGAGGCGCTTGCCATTGATTTCTTCTGTCGACGGCACGCCGTCGATCGCGAACGAGGTGTCGCGGTATTCCCAATTAAAATCTTGCGCGCTCACGCGCTCATTCATGTTGATCACGCGCTTAGCGACAGGAACTTTGCGCTTGGTCAATAAACGCCCGCTTATCCAAGCGCTCGTCATCGAACCGTTCTCGCGCACGAGATCCACCGGAATCGAAAAGCTGCCGCGCGGAAGTTCGGATTTCAAACGGAGCGTCCAATCGCGGATGCCATCAATACGCGGTAAGCTGAGCGCTTCGACCTCAAGCTGACAGTCCGAACAGAGCGGTTGCCAAGCTTGCATGAGCTCCGTCGTCACGAGGTCACGGCCGAGATCACGCTTTGTAGTATCGATCGTCACAGATTTTGGAATTAACAGATTAATATGATGGCCGAGATCACGTTCATCTTGAACCAGCGGACGCAGAATCGAAGTGAGGTTGGCGTTAGCCAACTCCTGCTTTTCGCCATATTCGGGTGCTTTCGTGAGCGAGATCGATTTCATTTTTTCAACAAGTTGGGCGGAGAGGTCTTGTCCGTCCACCAGTTGATAAAGTTTCACTTCGGAATTGGGCTCAACGACAATGTGCGGGCGCACGCGTAAGTACGCGTCGGCAAACGCCGCCTGACACAGAAAGATTGTCGTTAACACGAGCCATTTCATTGCGCTTACCTCATGTTATTGATGGCCTGGAGCATTTGATCCGAGGCCTGAATCACTTTTGAATTCGTCTCATACGCACGCTGCGTGGTGATCATTCCAACCATCTCGTCAACGATGTTTACATTGCTCATTTCAATTTGACCTTGTGCGACCGTGCCGAGGCCGTTCTGTCCCGGCTGGCCCTGTTGCGGAAGTCCGCTAGCCGCCGTCGGCGCAAAAAGATTTCCGCCGAGCGATTTGAGGCCTGCGGGATTTACGAAGCCGACGAGCTGGATCTGTCCCACGCTCTGAGGCTGCGTCTGAGTGTCGACGATAATTTGCACTTGTCCGTTTTGGCCGATTTCAATTCCCGTGGCATTCGGCGGAATTGTAATTTCCGGCTGCAACGTATTTCCATTTTTGTCTTGAATGCGGCCGTCCGGACCTTTTTTAAATTGTCCATCCCGAGTGTAGGCAATTTGGCCGTTGGACGTCTGAACCGGAAAAAATCCGCCGCCTTGAATTTCTATGTCGAAAGGAGCGTTGGTGACCTTCGTGGAACCTTGCTCGAAATCCTTCGCAACGGCTGCGGTCTTGACGCCAAGACCGACCTGCACGCCCGTTGGGTTTAGCGAGTTGAGGCCCGTGGCGGCGCCCGGCTCAACCTGAGTGTGATACATCAGATCTTCGAACTCTGCGCGCGATTTCTTGAAACCGGCCGTGCCCACGTTCGCGATATTGTTCGCGCGCACGTCCATCTCAGTTTGTTGCGCTTTCATTCCGGTAGCCGCTGTGTTCAGTGAACGAATCATAAATTACACCTTGCCCACGACGTTAATTAACTTCTCATCCATTTGATCGTGACCTTTGATCGCCTTCTGCGCGGCTTCGAAGACGCGGTTAGCGCTGATCATGTCCGTCATCTCCTCAACAACATTCACGTTGCTGGCTTCCATAAAGCCTTGGTGAACTTTCGCCTCTTCCGTCGGCACAGGCTGCGATTGGGCCGTCGACTTCAGCGTATACAAGCTGCTGCCGACTTTTTGTAAGTCATCGAGCTTCGCGAAATCCACGAGCGCGAGCCGGCCGGCGAGATTGCCGCCGTCGAACACTTCGCCCTTTTGCGAAATCGTAATATTATGTGTACCGACGGTGATCGTGCGCTGAGCGGGGTCGCCCTGGCCTTCCTTCAAAATCGGTAGGCCCTCTTTCGTCACGAGACGGCCGTTGTTGTCGATTTGGAGGCCGCCGTTGCGGGTCCATTTCACACCTTGTGGAGTCATGACTTCAAAAAACCCTTTACCCTCAATCGCGAGATCGAGTTGCGAGCCGGTGGGCCTAAGGCCACCTTGCTCGAAATTGGTGTAGGTGCCCGCGGGATTGACGTATGCGTTGTCTCCGCCCTGCATGTCGTAGAAGCTCTCGATACTTGCGGGAACCCGCGGAACCGCGATGACGTCGTTCGGTTTTTCGTAGGCGGAGAGATACTCGCTGAACACTTGGCGGTCTTTTTTGAATGAACTTGTATTTACGTTCGCCAAGTTATTCGCGATGGTGTCGAGGCGAGAGTTTTGCGCCATGGCGCCACTCACTGCTGCGTAGATTCCTTTTGAACTCATCTATCCCCCCGACTGGACGAAAGAGTTATTCCCTCCTTTAGAGTGAGCAACGCGTATGCCACGAAAACCGGACTCGATGGAGGTCGGGAAGAGTTCAAGTTATTTGGTGAATGAACCGAAATTCACGCCTCGGCGCGCGACGAAGGTCCGTGAATGGAGCCGGAGACACCGTCAGCATTTTGGCGCGAGTGACAGAATTTTAATGGTAGTAGGACTCGACCTTTCGATTTTACCGAGGGATACTGAAAGAACATGAACAAGGACGTTCTGAAGAGTTTCACATGGATTGCCGGCCTACTGTTCTCAGTGGCTGTGGCTTCGGTTCCCGCCGATAGTAAGCAAGGAAACTCGTTCACGCCGGTCGATGCGTCTCCGTACTTCGA
>Ga0265338_10003069_pt1 | contig 23986 bp, 24 predicted proteins | sample 42126metaG_FD_193579 | JGI IMG/M metagenome (GOLD analysis project Ga0265338, IMG submission 193579) | Rhizosphere microbial communities from Carex aquatilis grown in University of Washington, Seatle, WA, United States - 4-21-26 metaG | ecosystem: Host-associated > Plants > Roots > Rhizosphere... | reverse complement strand
ATACGCAAGCTGGCGTATGGGGTGGCCTCTCCGAACGAGAGCGTAGGAAGATGCTTAACGATAATCCGAGTCTGGCGGGAGCGGCACGAAGCAGGAGTAGTCTGTACGTCTAATAGCCGACTGGTAGATCGTGAATTTGAAATAAGTGCGATTAGCTGACTAATCGTTCTGAAGGCGCATTGCTAGAGAGCTATTTGGTATGTCGGGGGCTAAAACTACGTCGGAGCTTTTGTCTTCTGTGAGGCTCTTGTACGTCTTTTCAACAATTTCAATTGGTTCTTTTGTGCGGGCAATGTACGCTGGCAGTGATTTCCTAAGTACCTTTCGGTAAGCATCACTGTTTGTCATCAATCTGTTTGTCATGGTGATAAGTGTGGATGCTCTTACCTCCTCCATTTTTACCACCCATTGGCCCAGCCCAAGATCACGCATAATACCACCAGTCTTATGTTCATACTCAATCGCAATCGCGGGGACCCCAGAGGTAAGTGAGAATATTACCGAGTGAAAACGAGTCCCAATCAGGTAATCTAGCGAATCATAGATCCTTTTTATTTCGTGATGATTAAACTTGTCTTTCATTGAGTGCACACGGTCAGGTCTCTTCAGGTGTGATACGATACGCTCTTGGACTACGCGATCATCATCGTTATGAAACTCTGCAGTAACCTGGGGGATCAAGACGACATGTATGTCATGGCGTTGTGTTATAAATTCAATCGTTTGGGTGATTGCTTCCTCATACTCTTCCTGTGCAGAGGATGTTAGCCACCTACGAACTGTCACGCCCAATATGACTTCGTTTGCCGGGATGTTGAGCATTTTTCTGATATCGATACTCACCCCATCTTGTGCGAACGCGAACCCAGAGTCAATTGAGCGATAGAGGGGGCAACTAACCCCAATACTTTCTAGCAGCTCCATCGAGATATCTTCGCGAATTATCGCTGCTTGAACACAGTGAGATAGAACGCTCGCAACGAGTTTTTCTTCAATTGAATTTGCGAAGGGACCAATTGATTGAGCGTATAGAATAGTTGGTCTGTTCAGGATGCGTGCAACCACATAAGGGTGTAAGAGCAGGACAACATTCAGTAAACTGCCGACGCCACTCTTTTGACTTCTCAAATAGCCGCCACCAACAGGGATGATTAAGTCAGAGTTGTCATAGCGTCTGCAAACTTCGTGCAATTGCTTGTTTATGTGAAATCCTTGGCCCGTGAGCCTGCGTACAGCCGCCCAGCATATAGTCGTGCTTATGACGTACATAGAGTAAGCCAGAACTAGTGGTCGAGACTTAAACTTGTTCATTGCGTAGTACATGAAAGAGTTTTGGACCAATGTTTCGTCAAAGCTAGCGTTTGTATCGTCAATATTGTCTAGGGTGAGTATGGTTATGCTGGGCTTATTAAACTTGTGTCGAATATCACTTAGCAGAACGCTTAGTAACGCAGCATCTCCCTTATTCTCCTCGGAATAGACGTGTGTAACTAGAATATTGTGCGGCTGGTACGGTACTTGCCTAGGACCTCTACGCTGGATAAAAGGTATAATGCCAACAACCACTGCGGCGGCGGTGCCTACTAGCCAAGCATAACCAACCCCAACAAGGCCATATCGAGTGAGGTAAATGCCTAAACCTAATATCACTGCTGCATTTACTGCAGTCATCGCTAGTATGGCCTTCAAGTTCTTTTTATGTTTGAAGACAAAGCTAAGAAACGAGTATACCAGCACAAATATGCCACTCACTGCCATCACACGAAGCGTATCGGTACTGCCATTCACATAATTGTGCCCAAAGAAACTTAAGGCAAAAGGTGCAAATAAGATCATCAGTACAATAGTCGGGATGAGTAGAGCGCCAGATATCAGAAGACCTCTCCGTGCATGTGTGTCAAAATTCTCCTCATCTGCAGAGGCTTCGGCAAGTAGTGCTTGATTTGTCGCAAACGCAATTGTGTATATAAGATTCGCAATCGCAAAAGTGACGTAAAAATAGGCTGCAGATGACGGACCGAGTCTATCGATCACGATGATCGGTAAGATTGAGTCAGGCATCAGGTTTAGTAGATTCGCCACGTACATCCCCGTACCAAATTGAGCTACTTCCTTAAGATATGAGATCTTTGCCCGGAGGGCGGGCCGATATCGAAAGACTTTAATCATAACGATAAGGCTTAGCGCCACGTTGACAACCTGGGCAATGCCAACTATTGAAAAGATTGTCATAGGGCTATTCGCCTTAATGAGCAACGGGAGCGAAATTTTAATAAGGCTGAAGATAATGTCGATTGCTAATATGAAACTCGTTCTTCTATAGGAGATGAGCACAGCATTGGTAAGTGAGTTCCAGGTGGTGAAAACCGTGAAGATCACAAAGCAAATTAGATAGCTTATGTCATGGAATAGGAATGATAAACGTGGAGCGATAATAGGAGTTGCAAGAACAAAGATGATTGAAAGTATTGTAGTTGCGAGGCCAGAAAGAATAAGCCCACTATTTATTTCTTCACTCTTGTGGATTGACTTTGGTAAGAATCGAATAAAGATAGTATCAAAGCCGGCCATTCCCATAAGAGATATAAGAAAAGATATCGACAAGAGGGTTGTTGCTATCCCAACGGTACTTGAGTGTGACGATCGAGCAACTATGATCCAAAAAAGGAATCCGAACCCTGCCGTGAGACCCGTTGTGAGCATTAAGTTAAAAGAGTTTAGGAATAGTTTATTCTTCTGTAACGCTCGTTTCGTGCCAATAAGATTAGGGCTTATCATAGCTAGTCCTGCGTGGCATTGTGATATATGCGACTGCTTTGGTTGTCGTAGACGAGGTTATTTTTTGTTATCGGGCTTTGATAACTGTACTCTATGACATCGCCATTTATGTACTCGGCATACAGACCTTGGTGAGTACTGGCATAATCTTGGTAGAGGTACTGGGCATTTGGCGCATGCGCAGGGTCCAGAAGATAGGCCTTTTCAAACGGATATCCGGGGAAGCGTATGCCTGCATACATATCAGCAGCAACAGATTGACCATTTCTGTTCTCCAGCAGCCATGTCGACGATAATTGCTCTCCGGGTTGTACGTAGTATAGGTCATAATATTGACCAGAATTGTTAAGCGACAATTGTGCCACATAGCCACCAAGAGTCTGTGGTAAAAAGCCGGAAAGTTCAAGGAATAGTACGGCGAAGAATATCGACATTGCGTATAGTCTATAGCGCTTCATGAAGGAAAGCAGAAACTCTAGTCCAGTCAAGATAGCAATCGAAGTTATTACGAGTGTTTGCTGGAATAAGCGGGTAACGCTATAGTCTACTGAAATTTCGGGCAGTACCGTAATAAGTGTCAACAGAGTCAGGCATCCCAGTGTTAAGGCATAAAGATATGTGTCCTTTGCTGTTCGCTTATCTCTTTGTTTAAAGAAAAACAGCGCCACACCAAGTAACAAGAGGACCTGTAGGATCTTTGCGCTAAATGAACGCAAAAAACTGTTTAGCTTTGATACGCTTATCACATGTGAGACTAAACGACCGACCTCAGTTGTTGGCAGATTTGGCGAAGGAACGTAGCGGACGTTACTGGCATTCTTCCCTGCGTATTTTTTAAGTACACTTGCTGGGCTTTGGGTATGTGGAGCGATGATGCTGTAAGAAACTCCGCTAGATTGGGGAACCGCGTGGCCCTCGAGCCCATTAATGGTTGCTGTAACAGTTTGTCTTAGTCCCGCTGTCGTGTCAGTAATCTTGGCATTCCAGATGTATGTAAATAAGATAGCCCCCAGAATTATGGGAAGACTCAATGCCGGCAAAACAAAGGGCTGCCAGTTCGTGCGGCGATGTACTGCTAATTTATAGAATAGCCACGATGAGGTCAGTATGCCGAGGGTTACATATGCACTTGAGTAGTGTGAAAGTATTACGCCTAGTAAGCATAGTACAGTCAGCCAGGTCTTAGGCCTGCGTGTCATATTCATAAACGTTGTGAGCATAAGCAAGGCAAAAAATACAAAAGCGATTTCTTGACGATTAAGATAGGGCATATCTTCTATGAACGGTGGGAAGGACATGAAAACAAGTGAAGCAATAAGCGCTCTTTGTGCGCCAATAAACCGCTTAATGAATAAGTAGAGGGGTACTAGGCCGAACGCGAAGATCATCTGAAAGACCACTTTATAAACGTAAGGTGCTGGTATAGAGGCTATTTTGGAGATTATGGTTGGCAGGACTGTAACGCTAAGACATGCATCATACGGATCATGAGTCGAACCGATAGGTGCCCAAAATCCATTGGTGCTTGTTATCTGGAATACACGGAACTCATGTTGTATGTCATGCCCCGATATAGACCACCCGCGTAAAGATGTAGCAAACAATATGGCCAATCCCATCATGAAAATCGCATATGGGTAAACTGGCCGGAGATTCTTAAATGTGATGATCAGCAAAAAAAGTAATGCAATAGAAGCGAGCATAAATACTGTCAGTACATTTGATGCGCCGTTATTCAAACGAATCGCACCGCCTACCGCAAGCAAAGGTAGTAGTGTTAGGGCTGCACCCGTAAGGGCTAGCTCCTTATTGGGCCGTATACTATTAATATCTGGAAGCTTAAAGCGTGCCTTCCAATTGAGAGCAAGTAAGATATAGGTTACAGCATCTAACATCACGAGAATATTTCGTGCCTCTAATGGCTTAGCTAGTCCAAATGCATGTAGACTGTTGAGCATTAAACCGCCCACCATCAAGGTGAGGATGCTTAGGCCCAATGAGAAGCTGGCAATCTCCCACCGAGACTTAATCCCGTGTTTCAAAGTATTTAATAGAAGGTAGCCTGGTACAAATAGGAAGAAGAGCAGGGTGATGAGCGAGGCGATTAGATTTCGCGATAAAGAAGCGACGTTGGCGATAACTAACAGTCCAAGAACTATTTTCCATAACTCGATATCGTGTCCGTTATCGGTTCGAGGTGGCTGTGTGATTGGCTCGGCTTTTAACTTGGCAATCTCAGCGGTTACCTCTTCTTTTAACTCTTGCAACTTACTGATCTGGGCCGCGACCTTCTCCCATGAGCTCTTGTCGGCGAGTTTACGCGATTCTTGGCTCATTGTTTCGTAGAGCTTCGAGTCTGCTTTTATCTTTAAGAGAGCATGGCGAAATGCATTTGCGTCATTATAAGGAACGAGCAAGCCGGTCTTGCCGTCCTTGACAACATCTTTGCTGCCAGTCACGTTTGTGGCAACCACGGGAAGACCCATGGCCATTGCTTCGAGAAGCACAAGCGGCATACCTTCACGCTCAGACGACATTACGAAGATGTCGGACTTCTTATAGTGGCCTAGTAGCTCATCACCTTCCTGCCGACCGGTAAATGTGACATTCTTAAGTTTTAGCTCTTTTGTGAGCGCCTTGAGATTTGACTCTAACTCACCACTACCTACAATGGTCGTATCGAACTGATCAGATACCCCATCGAGAGCATGTAGTAGCTGCTGGAGGTTCTTCTGATAATTTAAGCGACCAACAAAAAGCAAGCGCGGCTTCTTGTGCATAGTACGTGGCTCGTCGTAATAAAATGTATCTTCAACACCGTTCGGAACGACCTTCACCCTTGCAGGGTCGATGTCGTATTTTTTGATTACATCCGCCTTTTGGTCGCTCGTGAACACGATCACGAATTTTGCTGCGCGGAGCACTCTACCTAGGATGAGTGGCTTATACACTCGCAATAGGAAACCGGCTGGTCCGGAAGGCGGTGCATCAAGGTGGATGTGAACAATGTATTTGAATCGCTTTACTTTTGAGGCAAGCCAGACTATTTCTGGGGTGTAGGCTTGAACGATGTGCACATGAGCCGTATCACTACGCTTAATGCTGAGTAGCTTAAATAATAGCATTGGCATGATCGTGGTGTTTGCGATTGATACACTTTTCAAACGCGTCACCTCGAAATCATCTTTTGGAATTTCTCCGTCATTGATTCCTTGGTTTGACGTTATGACAGAAACGGCTTTCCCCATTTGTTTCTGAGTGCTTGCAAGTACACGAACAACTTTTTCTAGCCCTCCGAGTTTCGGCGGGTATACGGAACTGATATGAAAGATCATTTGCGAGCTCCTTTTATTTCCTTTTCAGGGATAAGGCTGAGGAGCTGGTCGATGAGTAGGTTCCAGTTGTACTTAATAAGCACGTGAGAGCTAATAGCTTCATATTCTCTACTGGCGGCGTTGTAACTTAAAGCTTGTCGCATGGCATCTTTCAACGCATCCTTTCCGTTCGTATCCGAAAAGGTGAATATGTTTTTGTATCCCAGTGCCACCACTTCCTTAAGATCTGTCGAGACGACCTTCTTGGCGAGCGCACTATATTCGAGCACCTTGATGGGGTGAGCTGCGTCGCGCCATTTATTCTTGTCGGAAATGTTGATACCAATGGCATGCTGATTGATTGTCTGGAATAGCTTCTTGCGATCTCGAATGACGCCGGGGAAGTGAAGATAGTTTTCAGCATTGTGTTCAGCTATAAAGGTACGGATATTATTCTCTTCAGCTCCTTCTCCGACTATGGTTAGCTCAAGGTTTGGGAAATCTTTGCGCAAATCAGTTACTGCCTGAAGAGTCTCAATCGATCGGCTCCATTGACCGAGGCCAGTTACGTAAATCATTGAATTCGGATTTTTAGGAAGCGTTGATGCATCCTTTTTAACTTCCTTGATAATGTCTGAGTCGACGCCATTGGGTATGAGATGAGTGTTGTCGTTGTACTGTTTTGCGTAGTCAAAGAGCGTGCTGGAGACCGCAGTTACTGCAAGTGCATTCTGAGTTTGCCTGCGCATAATTTTCTTAATGCCGAGTACCTTGAAAGCAAGCTTATATATCGGCGATCCGTACACTTCTGCTGGCGCTGCGTAATCGTCGGCTAGATCGTAGATAAAGGGTAGACTTTTTGGTACTTCAGTTTCATTCGTGAAACTCTCGGTGATGATAATATCTGCATCGAGCTCTTTGAATAGCTTTTTTGCTTGATACTTGAAGAGCCAACCGTTCACAACGGGCCAGAAGTAGGGCAAGCGACTTACTTTATGAATAGTAAACGCCTCAAATGCATATGTCTTCGGGATTAACGAAGTTGCAAGATGACGTAACAATTCCTTGAAAGTAATATTGTAGGGAAGCTCCCAGCGCATGTAATGTATCTCGTGGCCTTGCTCGGCTAGGGTTTTAGCAAGACAGTAATGTCTCCCCCACATTGCTGTATTGTTGGGGATAATAATAATTTTCATAGTCGATCCTTGTAGATGCTAAATTCCTTAGCATAGTTATGCTGCCAACTGAAGTTCTCTAACGAATAGCTTCGTGAGTACTTACTCATTGCCAGATACTTCTTGTCGCTACTTAACAGCTCTTCAATGCTTTGCCGAAGGGCTTGTGTGTTGCGTGCAATAAGGTTCAGAAGCTCGCGGTTTAAATCGTAGTGTGAATATCCGCTGTCATCCGTTGCGATAACTGGGAGACCACAAGACATTGCTTCTTGCATGACAAGCGTGAAGACTTCACCCTCCGTAGGGCACACAAATACGTCACTTAGCCTGTATAGATCTGCAAGTTGTTCCTGGGTAGCGGGGCCGAAGAATATGACGTCTTTGGACTTGCTCATGTGCTCGGGTACGTTGCCATTCCCCACCAGCAAGGTCGTATAGTTATTTGACTTTGCACCAAAGACAAGGTCGAATCCTTTCTTGGGCACGAGCCGACCAACAAATAGTACGACCGGTTTTTCTAAGGGAATGTCGTACTTTAATCTGAGAGCTTCCTTCTCTGTTTTTTTGGCTGGCGAAAAGAAAACGGTATCTATGCCGTTATAGTTTTGCAGTATTTTTGATTCCTGGACCCCATGATCAATCAGGAAGTTTTTAACATTCAGATTATAGACGACTATCTTTTCCGAAATGTTAAATATGAACTTTGCGCTAGTTGCATAGATTAGCTTCTGGGCTGCCATTGCAAGCTTGTTGTCGTGCTGCACTATGGTAACGTGTTGAGTTAAGAATAAAGGCTTACGCAAAAGTCGGGCAAATAGTGCTGTGAATAATGAAGAGATATATGTCGTGTCATGGATATGTACCAGATCTGCATGTTTAACAGATACATACGTACGCCATACAAGTGAGGGTGAGAATAATGGGAATGGAGCGCCCAGCTTGGTTTCTAGGGCATTGGATGCTCGTACCCTATATACTTTGTATCCATTTATGTTGTTCTCAAGACCAGGCCGGCTAGAGCAGTCGCTACTGAGCACCGTTACATCAAAACCCTTCTTTGCTAGGGAAGACGCTTGTTTTTGTGCAACGTTTCCGACCCCAGAAATGTGAGGTGGGAAGTGATGAGCTACGATCAATATCTGAGCAGCTTTTAAGGCGTTCAATGTCATACAGTCACCTCTATGTGCTCATCGGCCTCGTTATCTTTGACTTTCCAAAACAGGTTTCGGAAAAACATCTTGAGAATACGGTAGCCATCATAAATAGGGCGAAGATTAGTCTCGCCACTGCGAGGGTGGTAACTAATCGGGACAGAGTAAATCTCGTATCCTAGCTTTGCTATCTTTGTAATCATTTCCATCTCGATGGCGAAACCATCTGAGACCAAGTGTGGGGCCATATCGTCGATGACGTATTTTTTCCACGCAAAGTAACCAGTAAGCACATCAGTCACATTCGCCCTGTAGAAATAGCGAACGAGATGTGAAAAGACCCAGTTACCCATACGGTTGAACAGGGTCATGGAGCCTTCTTTCATTTTGCCGTTCAATCGCGAACCGATAACTACTTCACAAAAGCCACTGTGCAGGGGTTCCAGCAAACGATGGACTTCGCTTGCACTGTAGGTATCATCGCCATCGAGCATGACGACGTATGTACTGTCATCACTGACATTCTTAAAGCCGGTACGCATTGCGTTGCCTTTGCCCTTGGTTTTCTCTACGATGACGCGGGCGCCAGCATCTCGTGCAACCTCTGATGTGTTGTCGGTAGAATTGTTGTCGACGACAAGTATGTCCAGCTCGTAGCCGTGGTGCAGCAGCCGTTCACGGTTAAAGCCGTTAATTACTTTGCCGATACCTTTAGACTCGTTGTAGCAAGGGATTACAACGGTAACTTTTTGTGGATTCACTGGTTGCTCCTTGTCAGGACGTAATCGATGGATTCATTGACCGTAGGAATCGAAACGACAATCTTGGCGTCTTGGCCGGCATCGACGAGCGTGGCAGGATATGAAACCGTACGGTACTGACCTTGGTTGATCGTGAAGACACTTGAATTAAGCACTGTTGCATTCGAGCCATTCTGACTTTCTTCGATAATCTGGTATCGGTAGGTCACGGTTTGGTATTCGAGGTTGTGCAGTGTAAAGCTGACCGTTTGAGATCCGCCTGGAGTATAGGATGTGGGCAGACTATTTGGATGCACGAAGTAGAGCTCAGTGAGTTTCTCGGGCTCAGGCAGTAGCTTCCAATTGTTCAATTGATTTGTGATCGCAGGACGCCAAACGGTCGAGGAAAGGGCTATGAAGAAGACAATTAAAGAGGACACTATGATAGCGGCGCTTTGATTCAGTCGGTGCGACTTAGATAATTGCATGAGTAGTCTTAACTCGCGGCATGTCTTCACTGATGTTTTCAGACAGCAAAAACAAACCCCTCACTTACGTTTGGAGTCCAAGCTCTTACTTTGTTCAGACAAGCCTAGAGCGAGGCCCAATTAACTATTACATTAACATAGTTATGCTGCTATGTAAATAATATTTCATTGAATAGTATTTATCCTGAAGCGAAGATTCCTACCTTGTAAGCCACCCCTTCTTCTTTGTGGTGAATAACGCGTAAATATTTTGCCAATACAGTATGACGTCTGAGAGTAGGGTAAAGACGATCATGCCGGGTATCTTTTTTGGGTTGCGAAGTATGAGCGGTAAATTGCGAATGCAAGTTATGAGCAATATCATGACTAGGGCTACAGGTAATGAGCTTGGTGACTTGATAAACAATAGGATCGTACTGATGGCGAGCCCAAACGTTAGAAATGGCATCGTAAGATCGTAAAGCAGTGTCTGGAAAAAGAGTACTTTGTGTTTATGCCAAGCGAACGTTAATAAAAAAGTTGACTCCTGGATGTATCCCCTACGCCATCGCAACTGCTGTTTTAGGAAGCCCTTTAAGGTGGCTGGTGTGTGCGTGTAGCTGATCGCAGAGCTGACGTACTTTACATTATATCCTTCCCGTAGCACTAAATTCGTCAGATGCCGATCTTCGGAATGAGTGCACGGAGCGCCGAGAAAAGTCTCGTTTACGTATTCGTCTATGATGCTATCTACCAAACTCCCCCTATATGCCGATAGGCAGCCCGAGCAGCATGCGACCATACCAATAGTAGATTGAGCCGACTTACATATTTCCAGAGCAATCCAGTAGTAAGAGGCCTGCATTTTAGTCAACCAGTTCTGGTGTTCGTTGATTGCCCTAACATTACCACTAGCGGCACCCACCCTTGGATCGCTAAGGGCGCTTACGATATTTACCAGCGCTTTCTTGTCTAGAATTGTGTCACTGTCAATAGTGACCACGTAATCGTATCGTTTTTTGAGCAGCTTTATCCCGTCGTGGAGTACGTGACGTTTACCGCGATTTTTGGGGAACGGTACGAACTGGACGCCATCGCGTTCGCAGATCGCTTTAAGTGCTGTCCAATTGGTCTTATTTGTGGTTCCGTCATCAAGTACGAATATCATCTTATTACCCTCGCACTTAATAACAGATTGCAATGCGGCCAGGAATAGTCTTGGTGCTTCGTTGTATACTGGCATAAGCACGGCTATTGAACCGCCATCGTATGAGACTTGTCGGCTAGTCTTTGCTACCTTACGCTCTCCGAGATAGAGCAGGATGAAAGCGTACCACATGTACGTGATGACAGTGACAAGATAGACCTCGCTGTATACCTTCCAGATTCCAGGGAAACGGGAACTTAAAAAGAGCCCGCAGATCGACAATACCAACAGAACGTAAAGACTATAGTAAATTGCAACATGAAGCCTTGATCCAGATTTGGCTTTCATCTAACTAACTTAATTCTGGAACAGTAAATATGTATAGAATGCCGTGGCTTGTTTGTACTTTGCAGTCTTTCGAGAGGCGTTCGCCTACGATCTGCTTAATTCCTTTTACGCTCTGGCCCCTAATGATACTGACCTTGGCTATTGTGAAAGAGTGATGTTTCGTGTGGTGGGTCTCTGTTTTGACAGAGTAACTACTCTCAAGAGAGCTTAACTGACTTGAGGTAATTGAACATACAAACTGTTGATGATGAAATCCCTCGGTGTCAGAAAAATATACGAGCCGACCATTAGGGAGGTGGGCGATACTATCTTTAACAAATCCATTGTACCCATCAGCGTAGGACACGCTCATTCCGCTTACCATAAAAAGGCTAAATGTAGATAAAACTCCAAATATGATCATCCACTGAATTTTGCGCCAAACAGGCATACCCGCCCTCCTTATAAGTGCTGTAGGTAAACTAACCTAAATGTAGGCACTGCACTGTTAATTAACTTACACATCTAGGATAGTGATGGTATATCAGGGCCGGGGTGGGGTGTCATTTATAAGCTTTGCGAGCTCCATGCGGTCGATGAGGATACAGTGATTGCTACGTGCTAGCTTTATAGCATAGTTACTAAACGAGCTATTCGTCATAACCATAGCTCGAGTGCAGTTGTACGAGTTTAGCCCCGCGATTACTTGACGAACTGCAGACGCTTTGACGAGGTCATTGTATCGCTTTGTTTGTATGCCCCATCGTTCACCATTCTTTTCGGCCACTACGTCAACGCCCATGTCATATTTTTCAGTTAGCGAGACATTGCTAAAACCGTTCCGACGGAGCAACTTCGCAATGTATTGTTCAAATTCAACGCCGCTCATTGCATCAACTTCATTGAGCGATGCAAGGTAGTGGCGTAGTTTTATCTTCTTGAATATGCGATAGGCAACGATAAAGATTAGTCCAACGAGAATAACACTAAGGTAGGGGAGGATATGGACGATATCTTTATTATGGTAGATTACCTCGATAATTAGAACTACCAAAAGAGTCATTATTCCAGCACCGCCAGAAGATTTTTTGTGGTAATGATAGCTCATAAGAATCTACTTTATTATTAGCACTTTTCCGAATATGTGGAACAGGATTTAGGGGCAAAAATTAGAAACTAATTAACAGTATACCGCTTATGACTATATAATATTTATTGACACTAAGCAAAATTCCAGGTTATATATAATCCCATGAGTAGAAGAGGGTTCATGGTCAAGGGGAAGATAGGGTACGTAAGTCTATTTGTAGCATCATCTATGCTGCCATTATTAACACATCCAGCATTTGCCGATGCGACGAGCTCGGTTGCTGGTGTAAGTAACATCGAAAGCTTTATTAAAAGTATTATTGAAGTCGTGACAAGTCTTGCCGGGCTCGTTGCAATCTTCTTCATTGTTGTCGGTGGCTTCGGCTACATCACAAGCTCGGGCAATCCCCAGCATCTGGATAAATCCAAAAGGACGCTCATTTATGCTGGCCTTGGTCTCTCAATATCCATTGGCGCATTCGTTCTCGGTAATATCGTGACGACGCTCGCCACCAACGCATTCGGAAGCTAAGACACAACAAATGCCTATGCTTTCGATCTCCCCAGCTTTGCTTTTGTTTGGTGCCACCACGGCTAATGATGTCATGCGATCCTTTATATCACCCATCATGCTCACGTTGTGTGCGGTGGCATCTTTAACGTGCGTCTTCTTCATTGTAAATGGCGGCATCGCCTACATGACGAGTGCTGGAAGACCAGAAAACCTAGACAGGGCTAAACGAATTCTCCGTAACGCGCTCATCGGGCTCGTACTTATTTTTGCGGCAGGGACGTTGACGCAAATATTGACTCATTCATACGCTGGTACGAAAACGGTGAATCACGTATCGGTCCCCAATCTGACGTCAATAAAGCCAGCGTCAAATGGACTCGTGGAGGTTATTATTAAGGCAATCGGTGGTGTAATCACGGCCATTACTAGCTATTTGACATCACCCTTTATTGACTCGCTAGCCTATTTCACCAAATCCACGCCCCTCATGGCTGACAATCCAACCGTTTTTAATCTCTGGCTCGGCATGGTCGGCATCTGCGATGCACTTTTTGTGCTCATCATCGGGTTACTCGGCTTCCATATCATGAGCGCCACAACCTTCGGTCTCGATGAAATTGAAATTAAACACCTGCTGCCGAGGCTCGCCCTCATATTCCTCGGTCTCAATACCTCAATCTTCGCAATCGACGGGGTCATTGAACTCTCTAATGCCATGATCCATGCCGTTACGCTGGCTAACGGCACTAATTCACTTTGGGATTCACTGACGGATATCGTCAAACAATCTGCGACCATGAGCTTCCCGGCGCTGCTTATCATGCTGCTGTTCACGATCTTCGCCGTTATCCTCGTGATCTACTATGTGATGCGCCTCATCGTGCTGTATCTCGGCGCCATTCTCTCACCACTTGTATTGCTGCTATGGCTTCTGCCAGGCTTTCGGGACTTCTCACTGACAGCCGCCAAAGCTTACCTCACAACCATCTTTGTTCTCTTCGTGCAGGTTGTCGTGCTCATTGTTGCGGGCTCCCTCATTGCCGGTGTTGTCGTCGGTAGCCCTACACAAGTCTCCGGTGAGCTCATGCCCCTTATAACTGGCGTCGCCGCAATGTATACCGTCCTGAAAGTCCCCGGCGTTATGGAACGGCTGTCTTTTGCGAGCATGGGACAACAGTCGGTCAGGCAATTGGGCGGCCAGTTTATTTACGGCATGCGCACGACCTATTCCACCGGCAAGAAAACCTATCAGACGAGTGGAAAGATCCGCGAGTACGCCAAGAACCACTTTGGCAATACTGATGACCAAAACGACAACAAAAAGCCGCCACATCCACCAGGAAGCCATGTGCATCCAGGCGGCAGTACTACGTATAAACCGCCAAAGACGATGGCGGCAGAGTCTCAATCGGTGCACAGCTCACGTGCAAGTATGACGCAGCAGCGCAGTTCACCAAGCAAAGGAAAGACAGGGAAGAAGTAATGAGAACGACCGCTATACCCGCCCAGGTCACAACCGTTGAAGACCGCATCGCCGGCAATCTTGGCATGAGTCAAATGGTACTGCTCTTTATCCCCATTATCTTAGGGAGCTTTCTGTATGCCGGTCTTCCTCCCGCTATGCATAGCGCAACGTATAAACTGGTCCTCCTGACAGTGCTCCTCTGCACCTGTTGCGGACTCGCTATTCGTATTCGTGGGAAGATCGTGCTTTTCTGGGCAATCATTCTGCTGCGGTATTGGCTCCGTCCGCGCTACTACGTGTTCGACAAGCGCTCCATGCATGGACGCCCTCAAACCCACGCATCCCATGAAGCCGCGACTGTCAGTGAGGCTAAGCCGTCGCTCGTTCAAGCATTACCTCCTGCGACCTTGTCCGTTCCGGATGTCGTGAAGGTCATGACGCACCTTGAACAGCGTGCCACAAACGTTGCCTATGAATTTAAGAATGGAGGTCTGCATGTCCGTCTTACAGAAGCCGAACCGGAAAGCCAGCGCGCGTAACCAGATTGACCTGCAAGGCGTCAAAGACGCTACCTTGCTCCTCACGGGCAACAGGTATCGGGCGGTGCTGCATGTTTCGCCCATTAACTTTGAGCTCAAAAGTGAAGATGAGCGCGATGCGATTATCGATACGTATGAAAGCTTTCTCAACTCAGTCGGCACACAGCTGCAGATTCTGGTGCGAACCAGAGAGATCGACATGGATCAGTATCTCGACGGGCTGGAGACCAAGCGCGGCGAAGAGACGGAGGAAGTATACAAAGACCAGCTCAGCAGGTACGGTGAATTCGTGCGCGGCCTTATTACAACCAACAAGATATTGTCCCGCAACTTTTACGTTGTCGTGCCGTTTGACGCCCAGGATAAGATGGATTTTGAAACCATAGCCGAGCAGCTGAATCTTAAAGCAGATATTGTAGCGAAAGGGCTCGCGAGACTCGGCATTGCTGCCCGCAGGCTGGCCGATCTTGAACTGCTGGATCTCTTCTACAGTTTCTACAATCCCCAGCAATCCAAACTGCAGCCGTTAAGTTTACAAGCACTACAGGTACTCAATGCAATGTATGTCACGAGCGAGGCAAGGGCATGACGAATCCAATTGTGTTCGCTCGGGAATTGCGAAGGCAGCGAACAGATCAGACACGGGCATTAACGCTGAGCTTTGGTGAACAAGATCAGGTGGATCTACTGTCGTATGCGGGGCTCGAAGAGCGCCCCGACCATCTCTGCATCGATGGCATCTATGTGCGCACGTTATGTATCTCAGGCTATCCCTATGTCGCTTCAAGCGGTTGGCTTGATGCGCTAATTAACTTCAACCATGACGCAGATATTACGTACCACGTCCATGAAGTTGATGCACTGCTTGCACTACCAAAACTGCACCGCAAGATCACTGAACTGGAGTCGACCCGGCGGGCCATGATCCGGGACGGCAAGATTGTGGGCAGCGAGATCACCGACCCGCTCGATTCAGCCATGGAGCTCCGCGATAAGATTCAACGGGGGCAGGAAAAGCTGTTTCAGATGTCCATCTACGTTGCCCTCCGCGCACCTACACTTGCAGAGCTCGATAAAGTGACGAAGTTGCTCGAAACGACGTTATCGGCGCGGTTGTTCTACACAAAGACGGCACGGTATCAGCAGCTGGAGGCATTGCAGTCAATCCTGCCGCGCGGCGAAGATCAGCTAAAGCAGGAACGCAATTTAGACAGTAGCAGCGCCGCACTGAGTTTCCCCTTTATGTCGTCTGAAATGGTTCAGGAATCAGGAATATTGTATGGCGTGAATAAGTCGAACAATTCGCTTGTTATCCTCGATCGCTTTTCGCTCCCGAATGCGAATAGTATTACCTTTGCCGAATCAGGCTCGGGCAAAAGCTACACCACCAAAGTTGAGATCCTCCGACAACTCATGAGCGGGACGAAAGTTATCGTGATCGATCCGGAGCGGGAGTATAAGCGGCTCAGTGAATCAGTTAACGGTACATATATTAAGTTGTCTGCGGCGAGCGAAGAAAAGATTAATCCTTTTGACCTGGCGACCACCCTTCGAACCAAACACTCGCTTGCTGAACATGTCCAGGATCTGACCGAGATCATTAGTCTCATGGCCGAAGGGCTCGATGCCCAAGAAAAAGCTGCCGTAGACCGCGCATTGCTTGAAGTGTATGAGGACGCAGGTGACGCGCAGCCACTGCTCAGGGATCTCTATGTGGTACTCAAATTGCAGGAACAGCTCAATCTATGTGAGCGACTCGATAAATATATCCATGGTTCCCTCCGGCATGTTTTCGATAGCCAGACTAATATTGAGCTAACCAACCGTCTCGTCGTCTTCGATATTAAGGATCTGCCCGAAAGCCTGCGTCAGATCATGATGCTCATCATCTCTAACTTTGTACAGAACCAGATGAAATCAGAGCCCGCCAAACGGCTGCTCGTTATTGATGAGGGCTGGATGCTGCTTGAGCATGAAGAGAGTGCACGGTTCGTAGCAAGTCTCGTGCGTCGGGCACGCAAGTATTATCTTGGCGTATCGATCATATCCCAGCAGGCAAATGATTTTCTGAAAAGTGAGTACGGCCGCGCAATTGCCTCACAGAGCGCCCTCCGGATTCTGATGCGCCAAGACACGACGACGATCAAGGGCGTTGTATCCGAGTTCGCGCTCAGCGAGTATGAGCATAGTTATTTGCTGACTTGCGGAAGAGGGGACGCGCTCATCATTGCCGATCAAAATCATGTGGCAGTACGTGTCGTCGCATCGGACGCCGAGCATCCGCTTATCACGACGAGTCCCCAGGAACTGTATAGCCGGTGAATCCGCTCATCACCATTATTTTGTTCAGAAAGGACTGGAAGCTCATCGCGATCGTTGTTCTGAGTATGCTTTTTATCATCTCTATGCCGATGGTTGCGGTGTTTGCATTAGGTTCTGGCATCTTGAAATATCTTGAGGGCACTTCGAGTGCATCAGACTCGACAAGTAGCGTATCGACAACGACCGTGGGGTTGTATGAAGGGCCGGCGATCTCTGGTGACACCTATGCCTGGGGTAACTGCACGTACTGGGTATATGCACTGCGCCTTCAGGCGGGCGACCCGATTCCGACGACGTGGGGTAACGCTGCGACATGGGCGCCACGGGCCGCCGCCGATGGGTATCTGGTTGACCATACTCCTTCCGTTGGGGCGATTATGCAAACGCCAGACTCAGCCGGTGGGCTTGGCCATGTTACTTATGTGACTGCAGTTGATCCTGTGACCGGGCAATGGATGACTTCCGAGATGAATGTAAAAGGACTCGATATCGTGGATACACGGACGCTTTCGGCATCCACTGCTGCTGGATATAACTTTATTCACGATAAGACTAACTAATAGCCTGCCATCCAAAATGTAATAAGTGCGTACGGAGTTCTTGCTCTTGACGTAGGTACATTGTATAGTCGGCGCATGGTGGAAGATATCGAGTTCTTTCCCCCGAACCCCACATCGCAGGAGCGTACGTGTACTACGAGTTTCCAGAAGATAAACTGCTCCCGTTTACGGTCGAGGAGGCGATAGCCAAGGTCCCTATAGGACCACGGTCAATCGCGGACCACATAGTGGACATAGCAGCATGCTTTAACATTAGGCCGTCGAACATTATGTGCGAATGGCTGCTACGTCTCTGGATAGTCCTTATTCGTGCGGACGATGCGGTAGACGAAGCGCCACGAGATCGCAGGGGTGATGCGGCCAAGCTGTGCATACGGCTGATCACAGGGGAAGTCCCGTACGACAGGAAGCTGCCTCGCTGGGTCGTTCCTCGTGATCTCGCTCGTGTGATCGCGATTCTGCGTACGGCCTTCGCGGGGACGTCCCAGCTTGGGCGGATGCCAGTGCTCGCGGAAGAGATCCTCACGCTCTCCCGTGCCAAATCGGAAACCACGAATGTCATCACGTACATTCGTACCGTCGTAGCAGAAAACACCAAAGTTGCCGAGTGGGCAATGCTCTGCATGTCTGACGAAGAAGCTACTGACCCGGCATACGTCGAGCTTTGGCGCTGGGGCACTATCTTCATCGTCAAACTGGCATTGCATGACGCGCTAGTGGACCTCTACGATGACCACCGAAAGGGAACAATACTCGTTCGTACGACCCGCTTGAATGAGTCGATCCTCTGGCTTGCGTGGAGGCTCTACTCGCTACGGGCACTACGCAATCCAAGGGTGGCACTGGCGGCACGAAAGAGTACCCGAGTTCGGTTCTACGCCGTTACCCGTAAACCTACCCAGACCAGGGCACAGCGTCGAGCTAGTGCTCTGTTCCATGTCCACATCGATGAATAGAAGGGAGGTGAGGGCGTGTACTTTCGTATAAAGCGCATGGTGTATGCGCGCGTGTTCGGCCTGGTAATCAAGCAGAAGGGGCCGTACGATGATTATGCGAAGTGGTACGGCTAAGTAACACGTATCTTCCCCTACAACCGGCCGCCCTGAGGCGAGAATTTTTGCCTCAGGGCGGTCATGTAACATTTTTTATCTTAACCCCCTAAGTATTATCCATATCGTTAACGGCGGATGATTGGCTGCCGTTATTGCAACTTTACTCACGACAAATAGCATAAAGCTTCGAAATGCACCTTTTCGTCCTTTTGGAGCTCATCAGCATGAATGTGTATGGAGGCAAAAATAGCACCTCAACAATACAAATATTATTATACAATGTAATCTTCGCTAATAAACTACGCGCGACTGTTGACTATGCCGTTTAGTCGAGATGATTATTGCCAATTTGTAAAATCAGATTTATTCACGATAAATTTATCCCGTAATGCCTCTCCAAGTAAGTATGATCATTCTCGCTACGTAGAGCGGCCTATATGTTGATGTTGTAAAATTGGTAAATCATGACATTACTCTTGCGGGCGGCGAAGGTTGTGTTAAAAATAGGATATGAGTGAAGCGCTACGTATTGAAGAAGACCCTTGGGCGGAGCCCGAGCACGGTCTTGTGCTTGTTGACGATGAAGCCAAGGATCTTACTGAAGCAGATCTACCCGACGATCAGGATGAGGACGATGAGTTCGTTGACGAAGACGACGATACTGTGGAGGCTGAGGCCGACGAAGATGCAGCAAGTCAGGACGATGAGGCCGAGAAGGGTGGTGCGCCGAGAGATCTTGTGCGCGAATATCTAAAGCAGATCGGTAAGGTGCCATTACTCGAGCACGAACAGGTAGTAGAGCTTTCAATACAGATTGAGGCAGGCCTTATCGCTGAAAGAGCCCTTCTTCGTCGTGGCGGACCGGCTGCTCAGCGGCTGATTGCTCTTCGCAAAGAAGAGAAGGGGTCACCCAAAGACGCACAGGCTGTTGTTGACGAGCAAGTGGCGTTTTATTTGGGCACGATGGTACCAAAAGGCGCAAAGATCAAGAAGGGAATATTTGCCTACGAGAGTACGGAAAAGGGACCCACCAAAGAACACACTCAAGATCAGGTCGATGAAGCTACAAGACTTGGAGCTATGGTTATAAAGGCAATAGATAGGATCGCTGCTGCAAGGGGAAGCATAAGAGACGATGAGCTGGAGGAAATTGCAGTGGCAGGCATAAACGCCCGGAAGCAAATGATCGCGGCCAATTTGCGTCTAGTTATTAAGGTTGCTAAGAAATATACCGACAGAGGTCTTGCATTTCTCGATCTTATTCAAGAGGGTAATTTGGGTATTGAGCGAGCTGTTGAAAAATTCGACTACACAAAAGGGTATAAGTTTAGTACGTATGCGATGTGGTGGGTCCGTCAGTTTATCACCCGAGCTATCGCGAACGACGCCCGTGTTATTCGTGTTCCTGTTAATGCGCTCGAGAAAGCGCAAAAAGTTCCTCAGACTGCTCGATCGATGGAGCAGCACCTCGGAAGGAGGCCCACCAATAAGGAACTCGCCGCAGAGCTTGGTATTACCGAAGAAGAATTAGGCCTCCGGTGGCGGGATATTAGGCCGATCAGGAGTTTTTTTGAACCAATAGCTTCGGGGGACCCAAAAATGGGTGGTGATGGGGCATCTGACCTTGGCGACGTACTTCCTGATCGCGATGCTGAAGCTAGAATCGCGGCTATTACAGACGGGAGCTTGGACATGAGAGCTGCGGCACAGGAAGTGCTCGATATCTTAACTGCTAGAGAAGCCCGCGTACTTGCACTGCGCTATGGTTTGGGTGGAGGTGGTCCACTGACGTATGAGGAGATAGGTAAAAGGCTTGGAGTAACTCATGTGCGAGTGCGCCAAATGGAGAGTAAGGCTACAGCCAAGCTGCGGGCGAGGGGTGGCATGGAACATATCAGGGCGTTAGTATCGTGATGTGATAGGTTTACGCTGCAATAAAATACGGCTCATCGGGCTGGACATGCGCTTGCCGTGCGGCATGCACGAACTGGTCAGTGGTGATACTACCCGAGGGTCCTCCCATGGAGGTGTCGATGGCTTGGCCGAGCATTCCCATTCGTACAGAGTGGCTTTAGCCCTGAGGCGGCCATCCATGTATTGGCTCCTGCACAAATCCTATATGGTCCGGGTCTACCCCCTGTAGGCTTCCCTGGAAGAAGTGAGGAGTGCTATTGTAAAGGCCTTGGGCTGCATACGACGGATATAACTCAGTAATAATGCCTGCAAGTGCTCGTTCAGCTACGTCGCTAAACCATTGATTGCCGAGTGCTACCTTATCGGGTGATGTGAGATCAAAAGAGGAATAGAACTTATACCGGTCATTGGGGTGCTGTGCTTTGAGTGCTTCGTAATCGGGTCCTGCTAGTGCTGTACCAAAGGTAAGGTATGTCTTGTCCTGGGCGCCCATCCGGTTGAGGATTCTGTTATCAGCTATGACACCTTGGCCAGTCGGAACATCTGACACATGGGATTCGCCACTTAGTAGAGCAAAGTACGAGCCAGCTTCCCTCGCCATACCCCTCATGCGGTGTAGATAATCTATGTTCGCGCGTACTGCCCGTTCTCGTTGCATAAGGGTTCCACCGACCCTTGACTCACCAACTAACGCTATTCTGCCCGCAGGTTGGGCGATAGCTGCTCTAGGCATGGTTTCGATGGGTTTGATTTCAGACATGTTTATTTATTGTACTAACATATTAACATTAGCATTAAATAGGTATTTAGTCAATCTTATGATTATGCAACTATACCCCGGACAGCTTGCGAGACTTTGTTTGCCACCCCAGTAGAGCTTTGCACGAGCATACGATGCATCAGTTTGACGTGCTGTATTATCCACGCCGTGGGTATGTACAAGCCGCCTAGAGGGACCACGGCATAATCGCTGTCGTTATCAAATTGAGCCCACTGGTTCAGTAGCATTGTTGCTCAAAGCCAACAACACCTCGTCGTTGGCCCAATCACTTGTATACTAAGGCTCTATGCTCCTGAACGATAGTGAACCTAACGCATATAAAAGGAAGGTAGTGTGGGAGAGCAGTATCCGGGTTTTGATAATGTGGAGTATGCAACATCTATAAACTTGCCCCTGGTGCATGACACCAGGCTCCGGCTTGACGCGGCAGGCATCGACTATGCTATTTTTTCTGGCTCACATGCAGCACTCTTAGGCGGTCACCGAGTAACGCCAGATGTTGATTTTTGGACCGATCACGAAAAGTGGGAAGAGCTGATCGCGGCTTTTTCTAGCCCCGATGACGTCATAACAGATCGTCGAGCGACATGGCGGGAGGGCCAACCCTACGACGGCGTGTTGGTAACGCGGGGTAACCAGGGGGATGTGGGCATTATGGCGGGAACTATTATTTTTGCCGACGGAGTGACATACCCATCGCCATTTACTGAGCTGGTACGAGCTAACCGGCAGTACACAACCCTGGGGCCTATTGTAGGATGGTTCGCTAATCCTGCCGACACTCTCTTATTCAAGGCAATCTCGCAGCGGGGTAGGGATCAAGGCAAGCATGACATTGACGACATTACGGCGATTACCAGCAAAGTTTCTATAGATCGGAGCTATCTATTACTACGCATGGATGAGTGTCGTGCTCGTGAGCGCACCTTACCGCTCTTTTTACGTATGGGGGTTTTAACCGAAGCTGATGTGACGGCGTACGATGCACAGCGGGACATCATTCTGCATCACTACTTAACGCGCTAGTGCCGTTTGACGGGAGGCTGGCGTGAAATTCTAAAAAGCGGGTGGCGGCGGTTTCTGGATCGCCACTATTGTCTATGACAACATGTGGGCACTCGGCCTGAGCGACTACATACTTGAATTCAGCGGCCGTCGCAGCAAGATAGCGAGCGATAGCGTCTCGTTGTTGCCCCGGAGTTGCGTCAGCTGCAAACAAACGGCGATCTCTGGTAGCGGCATCTTGTGTAATACGTTCGTATAGTATCTCCACGTCGGCTGTTATGAGGACAAGACTCCCTAGCCGCCGGGGCCAGGCGCCGGTGATAAGGCGGGTAGTTTCTCCCCCAACTACGTTTAGATAATGGGAGTCCAGCATTTGTTCAACGCCCAGTGGTGGAGGCTCTGCCAGAAGCGCATCGAGCATCTTGTTATTCTCGACGGCCTTAACTTCATCGGGCAGTGCGCGTAGTTGGTTATAGGCACCAGGTGGCAGACCCAGATGTGTCATAAATAGACTCGTGGTATGAAGCCGTTCGAATCCGAGGTCACGCGCGACTACTTCACTAATAACTCTCGATTTGCCGACGCCATTGAATCCACCTACGAAGTGCCTAGCCATATGCTACGACTGCCAGAGCTGATGCTGTTGCATGTAGCGACTTTGCGTATGTATCGGTGACTCGTACTTGCTATACATATGGAGCGAGTCGACGAAGTGGATGTAGTCGCCAGTTGGTACCTCGGCTGCGGTAGCTATGGCTCGTTGTATGCACAACGCAAGTTGCATGTCGAGCAGGAGCAAGCGGTACGCATCGTTTGCGCGGGCATGTGAATGAAGCTCAAGCTTGCCGTTATGCATGCGGGCATAGAGCTGCGTGATACAGACGCCGACAACCTGAGGATTAAGGTATCGCTTATCCCAGCTGGTTGCCAGGCAGCGGCGACTATCCGTGTCCTTGATAATCGCTTGTGTCATATCCCGCACGGCATTGTTGGATAGAAACAGCTTTGTGTAATCTCGTTCTTCTTCGCCAACAAGATCAGCGTCAACCTCGGGGAAGTAGTCACTATACGTACCTTGATAGTGAAACGTGTTGTCGCGAATGATAAACCCAGGCGGGATGTCAGCCGTAGGAGTCACCCGTATGACTGCTGCGTCCTCATGCAAGATTGAGGGGTCTGATGTATTGGGCTCGGCTGCAAGTACGGCAAAAAATGCTTCTTTTACTGCTGTCACTACAGAACTTTGCTCGACGACTATCATGAGTATCTCCTTGTATTATATTCGTTTGCGTGTCGCTATCAGGCCGGTTGCCTAAGGCCCATAAGCGTTTTACTCGGACTGACCAGCTTTGCTACCAGACTGATGTCAACTTGCTCTTGGAGGAACGCGTAGAGTTCTTCACCGTGGCGTTCTAGTTGGGTCCGAAATACCTTACAAGAAACACCAGGGTTACAAGGGTTGATGCCGACCTCTCCTTTTGGCAGGATCCCATTAAACGGTACCGCTGCGCCGGCTTTATTCCAATAGTCCCATACGGTTGCCGCCTTATAGGCATCGAAGAGGGCTGAATATTCTCCATACCGCCTAGGTATTTTTCGTATTTCTCGGTCAACGGTATGGCCTACCAGTTGCGGAAAATACGTTG
>Ga0265338_10003068_pt1 | contig 23988 bp, 30 predicted proteins | sample 42126metaG_FD_193579 | JGI IMG/M metagenome (GOLD analysis project Ga0265338, IMG submission 193579) | Rhizosphere microbial communities from Carex aquatilis grown in University of Washington, Seatle, WA, United States - 4-21-26 metaG | ecosystem: Host-associated > Plants > Roots > Rhizosphere... | reverse complement strand
AGATTAATTTGAATAGATTTGTATAATCACTTTTTTAACATGATAAAACGCTCAAAAAAAACAACAACTTCGATGTGGTCAATTTAGACCGGTTGGATGTGGTCAGGTTGTCCGGTATTTCCAATCAAATCTATTTTGGAATAATGTCAAAAGACTGATATATTTATAAAAATCACATATAATATTACATTCTATATTATATTGAATATCAGATAATTTTGAATAATTTATAATAAACTTGAATTCATTATTATTTCCTATTGATATAATAAATGCAATTTCTGGTAAGTCAATATTTGATATTGTTTTTTTAATAGATATTGATGATATACCTTCTAATATTTGTGTATTAAAACAATTTTCAATTTGCAAAGCTAGTGTATTATTATCCATCGTTTTTAAACTTTTAAAGTATATCAAAGCTAGTTTTATTCGTGTAAATATATTCATATCGTTTTTATTTTTATATATTAAAACAATATGATCCAAATAATTATTTATTTTGTACTATTCCGTCAACAATATCAATATAATTATAATCAACATATTCATTATCTTCTAAAAGATAAAAAATAGAACGATTAAGATATATCTTTTCTGTTACCCAGTCTGCAAATACTTTTTCATATATTGAAATTTCTTCATTATTATGTACTATTATTCCATTTGCCTTCATTAAATACAACTTGCCATCAATAATTTGCCACGATTTATTTTTAATACTACTATATCTACCACGAATTTGATAAATATCATAATTCATCTCATAGTATTTTATTTTGTCATATACTATTGACATCTTATTCCATTTTTTAATATTACATTATTATATTAAAAATAATATTTATCAATTATCGATTTTATAAATGGTTCTTCATTAAATAATCTATTTTTTATATTATATAAAACCGATGCAATACTATTTAAATCTGATATCGATACATCTTTAACAAAATATTTGATATTGTTTTTATCTTCAAAATTTATTTCTATTGTAAAACAACATCCTTGTTTGCATTTAATTTGCGAACTTATATTAAATATCTTATCATCTACAAAATGTATTGTTTCAAATGAATATGATTCTAAATTCTTTAATATTCTTGTTTCAAATAAATTATCGAGTGATTGTATTATTTCTTCCTTTTTATACATCTTTTTTAAATTTTTAAAGTATTTCAAAGATAGTTTTATTCGTGTAAATATATTCATACCGTTTTTTATTTTTATATATTAAAACAATATGAACCATCAACATTAAACATGATAATAATGATGTTTACATGTTCCAAAATCTGTCCTTCCATTCTCTTTCAAAAAATATTTATAATGCTTTTCTGATTGTCTATACATTTCTAATCCAAGTTTATCTACTATAATTTCATTACATATATTATCTATAATATTAAAAGATACTTTTGATTTTTGATTTACTAATTCTTTTTTGATATTTTCCTTTGCCGTATTCAAAAATTGAAACCACTTTGAATAAAATCCTAAATATTTCGTTGATACTCCTCTCAAATCTTTATTTACAAAATTCTTGAAATTTCTCATATAAGCATTTATTGTTTGATTATGAACAAGTTTATTTTCACTACTTACATGTTCCTTTGCAATAAACATATCATGTTTTAAATCAATATTCTTGAAGAAACTTTTATATGAAGGATGTGAGTCTGTAAATATTTCTACATTTTTAAATTTATTTTTAGTGAAATATCTTTCTAAATCATTTTTTGATGTTCTACCCATATGCGATTCATATAATTCTAAGTTTTTTGAATTTCTACCATAAGTGAAAAATAACTTTACTTGATAATCTGAATCTCCTATTTGTCTCTTTCTCCAATATCTCAAATTCTTCGGTGTATCCATTTCTTGACGACCTTTTCTACTTAATAGAAAATATGCTTCATCAAATTCTATTGTATCATTTTTAAATGTCATTTCTGTTTTAGTAGATAATGAACTCATTAATTTGATTCGCCAGTTTAATGCTGTTTGTCTTGTTATTTTTATTCTTTTTTGAATTTCAGTTAATGTAGATATATTTAAACTGATAAAATCTTCAACAAATTCATTCCATTTTGCTAATTGTTGAATATTTGATAGAATTGTATTTGTTCTATATGTAAATGATTTATTACATTCTTTACAAATATATTTATGTACGCCATCTTTTCTTGTACCATTTTTTATGATATGTGCTGAACTTGTAACAAGTGTCTAAAAAAAGAGCTTTTCACACTCATTTTTCTTCAAATAGCGGGTTTGAGCTGCAATGTGGGTTAATAAAACCTTGTTTGTACTATTTGAGACTTCCAATCGGTTAGCTCTAAAAAAACGTTAATACAATGGTACGGCGTAGTGACGCGATTTATCGCATCTCACCAGCAGGAATTGCACTTGTTTAAACATCTATCTAAACATTATCTTACTATTTTTCCAATTATCATCTTTTCAGTTGGTGATACGCAAATTATCGCATCTCTCCAATAAGAATTGCACTCGTCTAAACATTCTCTTACTATTTTCCCTAAATCATCTTTTCACTTTACTACTTTAAAGATTATTTTAAATCACTATTGTCCGATAAAAACCATTTATGTTGATTTCTAATGTAATTACAAAAAGAATCATTAAGTATACCGCAAGTTACACGTTGGGCTAAAGCCCATTTCATGCAGTTTTTTCAATAACCCCCGACTTGGGTCGTGGGTTATTGAAAATGCAGTCACCGTGGGCTTTAACTCAATTATAGAAACACTTTACCGGACAACAGTGATTTTAAATAATATTTCTAAAACATTTCATATCTTTGTTTCGTAATTAGACGAAATACTAAATAAAAAAATGGCAGACAAATATTACACCGATAATCAAGAAAAATTAGCACGATATAGCAAGGCACTTTCGCATCCAGTAAGAATATATATTCTTGATTTTCTAGTTAATAATTCTAACAAATGTTGCTATAGTGGCGATATGGCAGAAGATTTACCAATTGCACGTTCAACCCTTTCGGAACATTTAAAAGAATTGAAAAAAGCTGGTTTGATACAAGGTGAAATAAATCCACCATATATTAAATATTGTATAAATAAAGAAAATTGGGAAGAAGCAAAATTACTATTTAACGAGTTTTTTAACCGATAAAAATTTAATCTAATATTTCGCATTTCTACGAATAACTAAAAATCAAAAGTATGGAAATTAAAATACTGGGTACAGGCTGCCCAAAGTGCAAGACACTTGAAAAGATGACCCGTGAGGTTGTAATAAAAAATGGTATTAATACTTCGATTACAAAAGTTGAAGACATTATGGAAATTATGAAGTTTGGTGTTATGACAACACCAGCATTGGTTGTTGATGGTATAGTGTTACTGAAAGGGAAAGTACCTACAGAATCAGAACTAACAATTTTACTAATGAATACTTTATCAATTAATCTTTAAACCTTAATTATTATGAAACAGTTACTATCATTAAGTTTTGCCCTCATGGTGATGTTGGGTAGTTTATCGTGTGAAGCTCAAACAACAAAAAAACAGGCTAAAGCAAATGTTGCTGCGAAAGTAGAAGTGTATTATTTTCACTTCACAAGACGTTGTCATACTTGCGAAAGTGTTGAAACTGAATCGAAAAAAGCAGTAGAAACCTTGTATCCTGAACAAGTAAAGAAAGGAACAACTACGTTTCAAGCTCTCAACTTAGATGATGAAAGCACAAAGAAAATTGCTGAAAAACTTAAAGTTTCGGGGCAATCATTGCTCGTTGTAAAAGGTGGAAAACAAGTTGATTTAACCGATAAAGGATTTATGTACGCAACGTCAAGTCCCGAAAAACTACAGGCTGAAATTAAAAAGGCAATAGAAAGTTTGTAACATGAATTTGCTTCAAAACATACTCGAAAACTCACATTATTCTTTCATAACAGCTATTGTGCTTGGGCTAATGACTGCCATTAGCCCTTGCCCTTTGGCTACAAACATTTCGGCTATTGGTTTTATTAGTCGGGATATTGAGAACCGTAAACGAGTATTTATAAATGGACTCGTTTACACGCTTGGACGAGCAATCAGTTATACCGCTATTGCTGTGGCTCTTTATTTTGGGGCGAGTAAAATGAATGTTTCCTTACTGTTTCAAGGATGGGGTGAAAAACTTTTGGGACCAATGTTGATTGTAATTGGTTTGTTTATGCTCGATGTCATTAAAATCAAGTTTCCTGCGTTATCGGGGTTGACCGATAAGATTGGTGAAAAGAGCAAAGGTAGTTATTGGAGTACGCTTTTGTTGGGAATGGTGTTTGCCCTTGCATTTTGCCCATATAGTGGTGTATTGTTTTTTGCAATGTTGATTCCGATTACGGTGGCAAGTGCAAGTGGATTGTATCTTCCCGTTTTATTTGCCATTGCAACTGGACTCCCTGTTATATTATTCGCTTGGTTACTGGCTTATGCCGTTGGTAATGTTAGTAAAATGTACAATCAAATAAAAACATTTGAACTTTGGTTTAGACGAATCGTTGCTGTATTGTTTATAATAGTAGGTATCTATTATATTATTCTGTTTTTCGTATAAAAAATTTGTAAAAACATTTCGGGAATATTCGAAACATAATAATAAAAATGAATAAAAAAATAATTATACCATTGGCATTATTGCCACTATGGTATTTGCTTTACAGTAATTTGCAGGCTTTGACTGATTGGCTTTACGATTCAGTTCTTTCAATGCAAAAGGGTTTGCATCTCACCGAAACATTGCGATTCTTTACGTTTGAAGTTCCGAAAGTATTAATGCTTTTAGTTCTTATCATTTTCTTTGTTGGTATAATCAGAACATTTTTCACGCCTGAAAAAACAAGAAAAGCATTAGAAGGAAAAACCTTGTTTACGGGAAATGTTTTGGCAGCAATGTTAGGTATTGTAACGCCCTTTTGCTCTTGTTCAGCGATACCCTTATTCTTGGGATTTATTGAAGCCGGCGTACCACTTGGTGTCACATTTTCATTTCTTATTGCAGCTCCTATGATTAATGAAGTTGCGGTAATTCTGTTATTTGGCTTATTCGGTTGGAAAGTCGCTCTCATTTATATTGTTACAGGATTGGTAATTGCTATTATTTCGGGTTGGGTAATTGGAAAATTGAAATTGGAGAAATATGTCGAAAGCTGGGTGTATCAAGTAAAGAGCGGAGAAGGTGAAACTCAAGAAGAAAAAATAACATTCGAGCAACGAATAAAATTAGGTTTCGATGCAGTTAAAGAAATCGTTGGTAAAGTTTGGATATATATCGTTCTAGGCGTTGGTGTTGGTGCTGCCGTTCATGGTTATGTTCCCGAAAGTTTTATGGTTGCATTGATGGGAAAAGCAACATGGTATTCGGTTCCATTGTCGGTTCTTATAGGAGTTCCACTCTATTCGAATGCTGCGGGAATCATTCCAATTGTAAGTGTGCTTATTGAAAAAGGTGTTCCGTTGGGAACTGCTTTAGCATTTATGATGTCGGTTATAGGTCTTTCATTACCCGAAATGATAATACTAAAAAAGGTATTGAAAATGCCGTTGATATTGACTTTCGTAGGGGTTGTATCTGTAGGAATTATGATTGTAGGATTTTTGTTTAACTGGATATTTTAGTAATAGTAATTTTAAATCATTGATTATGGAAACAAACAATAAAGCTTGCCTATGCGGAAGCGAAGATTTAATTGTTCTTGCCTGTTCGGGTGCCTGCGATTTGGGACAAGTAACCGATATTGTAGCTCGTAAACTGCGAGACAAGAAAGTTAGGAAAATGAATTGCCTCGCTGCCGTTGGTGCAGATGTAAAACCAACAATAGAAGCATTTAAAGTGTCAAATCTATTAATGCTGGAAGGTTGTCCAGTTGATTGTGGTAAGAAAATATTGGACAAAGCTGGTATCACAAATTATACACATCTTAGAATGACCGACCTTGGTTATGTTAAAGGACAAAGTCCTGTAACCGATGAACTAATAAAAGCTGTATATGAAAAGGCTGAAGTTATCTTCTAAAGTTAAATAAGTATTGTCAGTAGCTTTTATGTTACTGGCGGTACTTTTCTTTGTGTTGCTGTTTGCAAAATAAGGATAAACTCCATTATAACCGTTGCGGTTTCAAATTCTCATCGAGCGATGCAAAGATAAAAGTACCTTCAATAGCTTTGTATCGTTCGGTTCCATACATTTCTTCTGCCCATATTTCTATTTTTACATGGAGTTTTACAGAACCTACTTTTTCAACGTTACCAACAATTTCGGCAAACATTCCGGGACTTACCGTTTTTAAGAATTTTATGTTATCGGTACTTACGGTAAACATTTTCTTACGGGTAAAACGAGTAGCTGTAATGTAAGCAACCTCGTCCATCCATTGCATTGCTTGTCCACCAAATAATGTTTCGTTAGCATTTAATGTGCCAGGGAAAATAGCTTTACATTGACGAGTTATACTTTCTTTAATTCTTTCTTCCATAACTATAATAAAAAACAAAAATAACACATTTAATGAACTTATGTTCATAATTAAAGTATATTTGTACTGAATTTTAAAACTAACAAATGAATAATTTTAACGATAGAGCAAAAACATGGGATGAAAATCCAATGCATTTTGAACGTTCATCGACTATTGCAGAAATAATGAAACGCAAGATAAGCCTTCATAAAAAAATGGATGCAATGGAATATGGTGCTGGAACTGGCATTTTAAGTTTCTTGTTAAAAGATGAAGTTCGTCATATTACGATGATGGATAATTCTCGTGAAATGATAAATGTGATGATAGAGAAAACAAAGAAAATGGAATCAACAAATCTTCATCCTATGTACTTAGACCTTGATACCTCAACATATTTTGCAAAGACATTCGATTTGATTTTTATGCAAATGGTGCTTCATTTCATTGTAAAAGAAAAAGCACTTTTGACAAAATGTTACAATTTACTTACAACAAATGGTTCAATTGCAATAGCTGATATTTACAAAGAAGATGGTTCATTTCATGGCAAAGATTTTATTGGACATAAAGGTTTTGATATTGATGAATTAAGCAAAACAATGACAGAAATAGGTTACAAAAATATTCGTCACGAACAATGTTTTGTTGTAAATAAAGTTATTGAATCGGGCGAGACTAAGGAATTTCCAATATTTCTTCTAATTGCTGACAAATAAAAATGTACAATAAAGTTGAACTAACAGACATAACACAGTAAAAATGAATTCATTCGACCAAAGAGCCCAAACATGGGACGAAAACCCAATACATCTTAACCGATCGATTGCCATTGCAGAAAAGATGGAGGAACGTCTTAATCTGAAAGAAAAGCAATCGGCACTTGAATATGGTGCTGGAACAGGTGATTTAAGTTTTTTGTTAAAATACACTATCAAGAGCATTACGACTATGGATAGTTCTCGTGAAATGGTTCGAGTGATGAGCGAAAAACTTGCGAGAATGCAGATAACAAATGTACATCCTCTCGTTTATAACCTTGAAGAAGCAGACTACTCTGCGCAAACGTTTGATTTGTTATTTATGCAAATGGTGTTGCATCACGTAACTGATTTACAAATTTTCTTAACTAAATGTTACCATTTACTTAATGATGCAGGAACACTTGCAATTGCTGATTTGTATTCTGAAGACGGCTCGTTTCATGGTGCAGGTTTCAATGGACATTTAGGATTTAAAATTGATGAATTAAGTAAAATACTTGGAACAATTGGATTTAAAAACATCCAACAAGAACAATGTTATGCGATGAAAAGAACTCTCGAATCGGGCAAAACGAAAGAATTTCCGATATTTTTATTAACTGCAACAAAATAATGTCACGACCAAAACAAAAGCGAACTATCGTACAACCTCCAATAATGGAAGGCTTCAAACCATTTGGCATTCCAATGTCGGATTTAGAACCCGTTGTTTTGCTTTTCGAGGAATATGAAGCAATGAGATTGACCGATTATGAAGGATTGACTCAAGAACAATCGTCCGAACGGATGAATGTATCACGACCAACGTTCACTCGAATTTATGAAAAAGCTAGACGAAGTATTGCAAAAGCATTTGTAGAAGGCAAAGCAATTTTTATCGAAGGAGGCAATTACCATACTGACGATTATTGGTATCGTTGCGATGGTTGCATGAAAGTAAACATTAGTCCAATCAAAGCAAAAAAATGTTGCTACTGTGAAAAAGATACTTTGCGATTATTAAACACCCTTAAAGAGACAAACAATGAAGCTCAATTGTGACGAAAATGGAAATTGTATTTGTATCAATTGCGGTACAATAGTTCCTCATAAACCGGGAAATCCATGTAGAGATCAAAAATGTCCAAAATGTGCTCGTGCAATGTTGAGAGAAAATGGCTACCATCATCAATTATATCTACAAAAGACAGCTGAAAATCAAACTAAAAATGAAACCAAATAATATATACAAAAATGAAAATAGCAATCCCAACAAGAAACAATGAAGTTGATGACCATTTTGGTCATTGTGAAGCTTATACTGTATTTACAATAGGTGAAAATAAAAATGTAGTTAATATCGAAACAGTACCATCGCCACAAGGTTGTGGATGTAAAAGTAATATTGCAAGTACTTTACAAGAACAAGGTGTATCAGTTTTATTGGCTGGCAATATGGGAGCTGGAGCTTTAAATGTTTTAAACAATCATGGAATTAAGGTTTTCCGTGGCAATTCTGGTAGTGTAAAAAAACTAACTGAAGCATATTTGCACGGCTTAATAACAGATTCAGGTAAAGGTTGCGAAAGTCACGATAATCATCATGGAAATGGAGGCGACCATGTTTGTGAGCACAATGCTCCAGAGCTTGGAAAGAAAAGTGGTTTAGGTTTTAGTATAATTTAACTAAAATAATGACAAGACAAGAAACAATAGATAAAGCACAAACCCTATTTGACGAAGGTTACGCATGTTCACAAGCCGTATTATTGGCTTTTGCACCTCAATTCGACCTTGATGAAAAAACGGCAAAACTCATTTCATCAACCTTTGGTGGTGGTATGGGCCGTTTGCGTCAAACGTGTGGTGCAGTAACAGGTGGATTCATGGTTCTCGGCATGAAATATGGCAACGAAGACCCTAAAGATATGGAAACTAAACTAGCTGCTTACCAGAAAGTTCGTGAACTCAATAAACAAATAGAAGAAATTCATGGAACAAGTAATTGCACCGAAATCTTGCAAAAATTTGCTACCGAAGCCGATGTTGCTGACCGTAAACATCATAAAATTATTTGTCGAAAATTGGTAATAGATACAGCTGGGTTGGTATATGATATGATTCAATAAACTTGGATACATCTTTATTATGACTAATTATAAAAAGAACATACTATCTGTTTATCAATTTTATTATCAAGGTTTTAAAAGTATGACCATAGGTAAGAAATTGTGGCTTATAATTATTATTAAACTAATTATTATCTTTATTATAATGAAAATATTTTTCTTCCCTAACTTTCTAAAATCACATTTTAATAACGACAACGAACGAAGTAATTATGTAATCAAACAACTCACTAAATAATATAAAGTATGGAACATGTTGATTTTAATCTCGTCGATTGGTCACGAGCACAGTTTGCATTAACAGCAATGTATCATTGGCTATTTGTACCGTTAACACTTGGTCTTTCGTTTATCGTGGCTTTTATGGAAACGCTCTATGTTCGAACGGGTGATCAAGAATGGAAAAGAATCACCAAATTTTGGATGACACTCTTTGGAATCAATTTCGCCATAGGTATTGCAACAGGCATTATTCTTGAATTTGAATTTGGCACGAATTGGTCAAATTATTCATGGTTTGTTGGTGATATTTTTGGTGCACCATTGGCTATTGAAGGAATTATGGCATTTTTCTTAGAAAGTACTTTTATTGCTGTCATGTTTTTTGGATGGAACAAAGTAAATAAGAAATTCCATTTACTCTCAACATGGTTAGTCGCAATAGGTTCAAACCTTTCGGCATTATGGATTTTGGTTGCAAATGGTTGGATGCAAAATCCAGTTGGAATTCACTTTAATCCCGATATGGCTCGAAACGAAATGATGAGTTTTTGGGTTGTATTATTCAATCCAGTAGCTATAAATAAATTTTTACATACCGTCTTATCTGCCTATGTATTAGCATCTGTTTTTGTAATTGGTGTAAGTGCTTGGTTTTTGATTAAAAATAGAGAACATATATTCGCACAAAAAAGCATGAAAGTAGCTGCTATATTTGGATTGGTTGCTTCGTTTTTAACTATAGCTTCGGGTGATGGTTCGGCTAGAAATATGGCAAAATATCAACCAATGAAATTTGCTGCAATGGAAAATTTATATGATGGACAAAGTAATGCACCTCTCGCTGCTATTGGTCTATTACAGAAAAACGCTAAAGAAACCGATCCTCGTAAACAAGATTTTATGTTCAAAATAGAAATTCCAAATATGTTATCATATATGGCATTTCTCAATCCTCATGCATTTGTTCCCGGTATTCACGATTTTGTAAAAGGAAATGCAGAACATGGCATTCTGTCGTACAAAGAACGTAGCGAAAAAGGTAAAATAGCTATTACGTCGCTCGCTGAATACAAAAATGCAAAGAAGGCAGGCAATGATTCTGTTGCAAACGTTGCACTAGGCAAATTCAAAGAAAATTATGCTAATTTTGGATATGGATATTATGCTAATCGCGATGTAAACGAATTAGTTCCAAATGTACCTACAACCTTTTATTCGTTTAGAATTATGGTTGGATTAGGATTCCATTTTATAGCACTCTTTATCGTTGTACTATTAATTCTTAAAAAGAAAAAACTTGATAAAAATCGGATTGTTTTATATACTGCACTTTGGACAATACCTTTGGCTTATATAGCATCGGAATTAGGTTGGGTTGTTGCTGAAGTCGGTCGTCAACCTTGGGTAATTCAAGATATTTTGCCAACAATTGCAGCAGTATCTCAAATAAAATCATCATCTGTACAACTTACGTTTTGGCTCTTTTTTGTGTTATTCACTGGATTACTTATTGCTGAAATAAGAATTATGGTAGCTCAAATTAAAAAAGGTCCAGAACCTGAAATTTTAGAAAATAAGTAATCAAATTTTAAATCGTACAATTATGTTTGAAACATTATCTCAAATCGCATTACAAGAGTATTGGTGGATTTTAGTTTCTCTTTTAGGAGCAATACTTGTATTTCTAATGTTTGTTCAAGGTGGTCAAACACTTATTTACACACTTGGAAAAACCGAAGACGAACGCACTATTTTAGTAAATCTTTTAGGACGTAAATGGGAATTTACCTTTACAACATTGGTAACATTGGGTGGAGCTTTTTTTGCTTCATTCCCATTATTTTATTCGACTAGTTTTGGAGGAGCTTATTGGGTGTGGATAGCTATATTACTAGCCTTTGTAGTGCAAGCAGTATCGTATGAATATCGAAGCAAACCTAATAATTTGTTTGGCAAAAGAACATTCGAGACTTTATTGTTTATTAATGGTTTATTAGGTACAGTTCTTATTGGAACAGCAGTTGGAACGTTCTTCACAGGTTCGGCTTTTAGTGTCGATACATTAAATATCACGAAACTTACAGGCAATGAAATGCCAATAATATCCGAATGGAAAGGTACTGCATACGGTTTAGAGGCAGCTTTAAACATACGAAATCTAGCATTGGGATTAACAGTATTCTTTTTAGCAAGAGTTTTAGCATTGCTTTATTTTATGAATAGAATAAAAAATGCTGAGATTATGGAACGGGTAAAAAAGCAGTTACTTATTAATGCAATTCCATTTGTTACATTTTTCCTAATGTTCACTATTTGGTTGTTATTTTCCGATGGATTTACCGTTCATCCTATTTCAAAAGAAGTAAGTATCGAACATTTCAAATATTTTCATAATCTATTAGCAATGCCAGTTGTTGCAATTCTTTTTGCATTAGGTGTTGCAATGGTTTTAGTTGGAATAATTCGACCTTTAACTTGCTTTAATAAATGTGGAACAAAAGGTATTTGGCTAGCTGGAATTGGAACTATTTTAACGGTATTTTCTTTGTTCTTAGTTGCAGGATTTAATAACACAGCTTATTATCCTTCAACCTACAATTTGCAAAGTTCATTAACTATCGAAAACAGTTCTTCGAGTCATTATACCTTAGCAATTATGAGTTATGTATCGTTATTGATTCCTTTTGTTCTTGCATATATTTGGTATGCTTGGATGTCTATTGACAATAAAAAAATAGATATTCAAGAAATAAAGGAGGAATCGCATTCATATTAAACAATGTATCGAAAAAAAACAATAATGCAAATTAACAATATTAAAACCTTGAAAAATGAAATCAAAAATAAATTTTATCCTTGATGCTCTCATGTTTTTAAGCATGGCTGCTATAACAGGAGTTGGCTTACTTATAAAGTATGTATTAATTCCCGGACAAGAAAGATGGGTTACATATGGGCGAAATGTTGACCTACAAATGTTTGGACTTAACAGACATGATTGGGGAAGTATTCATCTCATCATAGGGTATATTCTAATCGGATTGCTTATCGTTCATATCATTTTACATTGGAAAGCGATTCTATGTCTATTTCGTTGTACCATAAAATGGTCATTGTTTAGAAGCATTAGTGCCATTTTATTTTTGATCATTTGTAGCAGTTTTATCTTTGTACCTTTTGTATTCAAGCCCGAAATTCTTGAAAGAGGACACGGTAATGGAGGCAATATGATGAATAAAAATCATAAAATGGAAGAAATAAATAATTCTAAGCATTTAGATACCACTGCAAATATATCTAATGATATAAATGATGAAAAGGATAAAAAGAATACAGCATATGAAGTAAAGGGATACATGACTTTAGAAGAAATATCTCAGAGCTATTCTATTCCTTCGAACTATATTAAAACGCAATTGAAAATAGCTCTCAATGTTTCTAATAAACAAAGACTTGGACAACTAAAAAAACAATATAATTTTACGATGCACGATATAGAAATCATAATAGAAAAGTATAAGTCGAGTAAGTAATCAAATCTATCTCAATAAAAAAGTTGAGCAATTTCAGTTCTTTTTATGATAACAGAGAGAGTTATATTCTTTTAAAACGTTCTTTTAGAAAGTACCTTTGTTCCTGATCAATAATTTATAGTTTATAAAAAACGATATGGAAAAAATACTTATTATAGGTGGAGTTGCAGCAGGAGCAACAGCAGCAGCAAAAGTTCGAAGAATTTCGTCTACCGCACAAATTACAATGCTCGAAGCTGGTGCCGACATTTCATTTGCCAATTGCGGTTTGCCATATTATATCGGTGGTGATATTAAAAACCGTTCCAAATTGATTTTGCAAAGTCCCGAAAGCTTCAAAGAACAATACGATGTTGCTGTTTACACGCATACACTCGTTAATGCTATTGATAGAAGAGCTCATTTGGTAAAAACGGTTGATACCCGAACAGGAGAAAATAAAACCTTTGAATACACCAAACTAATTCTTGCACAAGGCGGTCGTCCTGTTACGCCAACACTCGAAGGAGCAAATTTACCCCATGTATTTACTTTGTGGACTTTGGACGACATGGATAAAATAACTCGTCATTTAGACGAAAAGAAACCTAAAAATGCGATTGTCGTTGGTGGTGGCTTTATCGGTCTCGAAATGGTAGAAGCACTAGTAAAACGAGGCCTTACGGTTCATATTGTTGAAATGATGCCACATGTAATGAGCATTATGGAAGCCGAAACCGCAGGATTTATTGAGAATGAATTACTTTCCTATGGTGTTGGTATTCATACCAATGTTGGAGTAACAGAAATAACACCGACAAAAGTTAAACTCAACGATGGTTCAATGCTTGATGCCGATATGGTATTACTATCAATTGGCGTTCGTCCAACATTACAATTAGCAATTGATTCTGGACTTGAACTCGGCTCAGCAGGTGGTTTATTGGTTAATGCTCAATTACAAACCAACGACCCTGACATCTATGCAGCTGGCGATATGGTTGAAATTGAACATCGTGTAAATGGTAAAAAAGTACGGATTCCACTTGCTGGACCAGCAAATAGACAAGGTCGCATTGCAGCCGAAAATGTATTAGGTGGAAATCATGCATATAAAGGAGCAATTGGAACATCGATTGTACGAGTTTTTGATGCAGTTGCCGGGACAACAGGTCTATCGTTGAAACAAGCACTTGTAGCAGGAATCAATGCCGATTCGGTTGTGGTTCACAAAGAACATCATACTTCATATTATCCAGGAGCCGAAATAGTAACAGTTCTGTTGGTATATGACCGTAAAACAGGAGTTATACTTGGAGGTCAAACAGCAGGATATAAAGGAGCAGACAAACGTTTAGATGTCATTGCAACCGCTACCGCTACAATATTACCAATTAGTGAACTTGCCGATATTGACTTTGCTTATTCACCTCCAATAGGAACTGCAAATGATGCTTTGAATATGGCTGCATATACTGCAGAGAATAAAATGTCAGGATTCAGTTCATCGGTAACTGTTTCGCAACTTGATGCATTAATTGCAGGTAAAAATCCTTTTATAATTGATGTGAGAGATTATTTCGCATTCGAGAAAAATCATATTCAAGGAGCTTCGCATATACCTTTGGAATTACTTCCAAAACAATTAAACACAATTCCTAAAGATAGATTTATACTCGTTTATGACGAAACAGGAAAGAAAGGACATCAAGCACTTCGTATTTTAGTTGGAGCAGGATTTAAACAAGTAACCAATATTTCGGGAGGTTACATTTCATTACAGCGTCAAGCTCGAACTACTGGATTTAAAAACATTACGCTAGATGTTTTGCCAATTCAACTAAAAACGGTGCATGCCGAAAAAACGGAAGTAATCGAGGAAATAGTTCAAGAAACGAAAAATGAAAACACAGCAATTGTTGTTGATGTAAGAACAAAGGCTGAATTTAAAACGGGAGCATATCCCGATGCTGTAAATATTCCACTAGATGAACTTGGCATTAGATATATTGAATTAGGAAACAATCTTTCGAGAGATATTACAGTTTACTGTTTATCGGGAGGTCGTTCAGCTTATGCTCAAAATCAGTTGAAACAATTGGGTTTTACCAACGTGAAAAATGGTGGTGGCATAAACACAATGATGGCTCGTTTAAAAACAGAAGAAAACCCATCAGTCTTGGACAAACCATTAATTATTGATGTAAGAACGAAACTAGAATTTAGCGGAGGAGCATTTCCCAGAGCTATAAATATCCCGTTAGATGAATTACAAAACCATATTGATGAATTCGGAAGCCCATCGAGAGATATAACGGTGTATTGTGCATCGGGAGCAAGGTCATCGTATGCTCAAAGTTTCTTACTAAAATCGGGTTTTACCAATGTTAAAAATGGTGGTGGACTCATGCAAATGATGATGCGAAATAAATAATTATAAATGTCAAATCTATTAGAAAAATTACAAAAGGATATTCGTTATATCGACGGACTCAAAGCCTGCATAAATTGTGGCGTTTGTACTGCCATTTGTCCGGCTGCCGAATTTAACGATTATGACCCTCGACAAATTGTTGATATTGTTCAAACGAACAATGAAGATTATATAAAAGACTTATTGAAAAGCGATACCATTTGGTACTGTGGCGAATGCTTATCGTGCAAAACTCGTTGTCCACGAGGCAATACTCCGGGTTATATAATTCAATCGCTTCGTCAACTCTCGCAAACTGAAGGCTATTTTATGGAATCGGAAAGAGGTCGTCAACAGTTAGAAATTAAACGGAAAATAGGTGATGTAATGCTAAAATATGGATATTGTATTCATGTTGACGAAATAGATACTATCGACCATCCCGAACAAGGTCCAGTTTGGGATTGGTTTAGACAAAACACCGAAGCAATAATGCAAAAACTCGGTGCAAATTACAAAGGCAGAGGAGCTGGTACTTTGCGTGAAATAAGCGAAACAGATCTTACCGAATTACGCAATATATTTGAGGTAACAGGAGCAATGAAACGATTTGAAACAATAGAAAAACAATCACATGATTCAAGACGGTAAGAAAAAAGTGTGGAAGGATTATCAAAAGGAAATTGCACCCGATAATTATTACTATGCACGGAGCTGTATCAGGCAAAATTTCTTTCCCGGATCGGAAGAAACCTTTCTTAAAATTGTAGGATTGATTCTCTGTAAAGATGTTTATGACGACCCACATCAAACCACCTGTACCGGTATTGCATATCATTCCGATATTATTCCAATAGAAACAACGATGACCGTTGTAGCCCGTCAATTCTCTTTGATGAACGATGCCGGATATAAGAATTTCATAGCATCGTGTGTAACTTCATTTGGCATTTATAGCGAAATGTTGGAAGCATGGGAACATTTTCCCGACACATTAGATGAAACGAAACAATTGCTTAAATCAGCCACAAATAGAACATTTACCTTACCCGAAAACTTGGTTCACACCAGCGATATTATTTATAAATTTAAAGACGAAATTGCTGAAAAAGCAAAATACCGTTTGGTAAATAAGCAAACAGGCAAACCCTTAAACGTTGTTGAACATATTGGCTGCCATTATGCAAAGATATTCCCAAACAAAGGAGTTGGCGGGGCAGAATTTCCCAATGTTTTAGCAGGAATGATTGAAACATGGGGTGGCGAAGTAGTCGATTATCCCGAACGAAGACATTGTTGCGGATTTGGATTCAGGAATTACATTATTAAAGAAAATAGAGGTTACTCATTGTCGAATTCCAAAAAGAAATTTGACTCAATGGAACCGTATAAACCTGATTTTATTGTAGCAAATTGTCCGGGATGTACATTCTTTCTCGACCGATGGCAATATGTCCTAGCCGAATCGGAAGGAAAAACCTATGGCAAAAATGGTCAAGGAATTCCAGTTTTAACGTACGAAGAAATGACAGGTTTGGTGCTTGGTCTTGACCCTTGGGAAATGGGAATGCAATTACATCAAGTTGCAGTAGAATCATTGCTCGATACAATTGGAATCGAATATAAGCTAGATGATAAATACAAAGGCAAAAATGGTGAATATATTGGAACACCCGAAAAACCAATAGTTTTAATGAGTTAATTTTAAAATAATTGAAATATAAAACAGGAATAAAAATATGATATTAGTCTTTATTCTTGCTAAATAGATACCTATGCTTGATTTCAGATTAAAAGTTTTTCAAAGTGTTGCACATCATTTGAGTTTTACCAAAGCATCAAATGAACTTTTTATTACACAACCAGCTATAACGAAACACATTAAAGAACTTGAATCGGAATTCGAAGTAAAGTTTTTTGACAGAGTTGGGAATAGAATATTAATAACTCAAGCTGGAATTGTTTTATTATCGTATGCCGACCACATTTTTACTCTCCATAATGAACTTAAATTTGAGTTAAGTTTATTGAAAGGAACTCATGAGGGAACATTACGAATAGGAGCAAGTACCACAATTGCTCAATATGTTATTCCATCGGCTCTGGCTTCATTCAACGATCGATTTCCAGAAATTAAAATAACGCTTATCAATGGAAACACCGAAGACATTGAACAACGTCTTTTAAAACATGAAATAGATCTTGGAATTGTTGAAGGAAAACCAACGAATTCTGATATCCGATATACGCCTTTCATTAATGATGAATTATTAGTTTTCACTTCTGCTCAAAATAAGACAATTCCAAATTCAATTTCTAACGATGATTTTTTAAAACTACCTTTAGTATTACGTGAACGAGGTTCGGGAACCTTAGAAATCATTGAAAAAAGTTTGCAACATTACCAAATAAGTCCTAAAAGGTTGAATGTTCTACTTAATTTAGGTAGTACAGAAGCAATTAAATCGTTTATTAAAACAACTAAAGGAGTTGGTATCGTTTCTCGGTTTGCTATTGAACAAGAATTATCGAGTAATATTTTTAAACTTATTAATACAACAAATTTGAAATTCCATCGTCAGTTTTATTTTATATCGCCCAAAGGTCCGGAACCTGTTGGAATGGTGAAATCATTTCTCCATTTCGTTCAACAACAGTATAACTTATAGTAATAGGGTATCATTTTTTATGATTTGACTACAAGTCTTGTTTATCGTAGGTTTGTAAAAGCTAAAACACATACTAGATGAATACTCGAAATATTATTTACATTACCGCAATTGCTATTTGCACATTACCATTTATCGATACCCCGATTGCCTTATTACTTGGAATTATTTTGGCACAAACAGTTCAACATCCGTTTCCTCTGTTTAGTAAAAAGGCAATTCATACATTGTTGCAAATTTCGGTTGTTGGTTTGGGTTTTGGAATGAATGCTTGGCAGGCTCTTGATGCTGGGAAACAAGGTTTATTATTTACTATTGTGTCTATAACAACAACCTTGCTATTAGGAACATTTATTGGCAAACGTTTACACATTGATAAAAATACAGCATATCTTATTTCTACAGGTACAGCAATTTGTGGCGGAAGTGCAATAGCTGCAGTATCTCCAATTATTAAACCGAGTGAGAAACAAATTTCAACAGCATTGGGGACTGTCTTTATTTTAAATTCTGTTGCATTGTTTTTATTCCCGTGGATTGGACATGCGTTGCATTTAACACAACATCAATTTGGCGTGTGGGCTGCAATTGCAATTCACGATACGAGTTCGGTTGTTGGTGCTGCAAGTAAATATGGAACTGAAGCATTACAAATAGCAACAACAATAAAACTCGAACGTGCGATGTGGATTATTCCTGTAGCTTTTCTTAGTATGTTCCTTTTTAAAAGTGAATCAAAAAAGGTCACAATTCCTTATTTCATCTTTTTGTTTGTGATAGCAATGCTTGCAAATACTTTTATTCCATCTATTCATCCTGCAAGTTTGATTATTGTATTGATATCGAAAATAGGTTTAAAAATAACACTCTTTCTTATTGGTTCTGGACTGACAAGGGAACTTATTGTTTCGGTTGGAGTAAAACCAATAGTACAAGGTATTATTCTTTGGACATTTATTTCGGTTTTATCATTGCTTTTTATTATTCATTACGTTTAAGGTTCAACAGTATGAAACACAAGGAAAATCCAACGTATCTCGATCTTTTCATCTCATTCTTTTGGATTGGATTAACAGGCTTTGGTGGATTGGCTATGACGGCTCACATCCGCAAGCATATTGTAGAAAAAAGGAAATGGCTCGATGGAAGTACTTTTGATTCGGGTTTGGCTCTTTGTCAAATCATTCCTGGTGCAATCGTCATGCAATTAGCTGCATATATAGGTTTGAAAATTAAAGGGATTAAAGGAGCTTTGGTTTGTTTCTTTGCTTTTGGTTTTCCAGCATTTCTAATCATGTTTATACTATCGATTCTTTACAAAGAATCAAAGAATATATCGGGAGTTGAAGTGGTATTAAGCAGTTTGCGAGTTTTAATTATTGCAATTGTTGCAAACGCAGCTTATATTTTCGGCAAAAAAAACTTTAAAAATACGAACGATTGGATAATTGCAATCATTGCATCTGGACTTTTTCTAACAAAATTGCATCCTGTTGTTGTATTGATTATCTCTGCTTTTTTAGGAATAGTATTAACAAAGAAAGAAAATTTACAACCCGAAAAACGGGTTATGACCAGAACATTCGGATTCTTCCTTTGGATGTTATTGTTGGTTGCAGTATGTGCTGGAATATTATTTGTTGTCCATAAAGATTTTTTCACATTAGCAACTATGATGCTACGAATCGATCTTATTTCATTTGGTGGCGGATTGGCTGCAATGCCAGTAATGTATCACGAATTGGTAGATGTTTTTCATTGGTTCAACGATAAAACCTTTATGGACGGAGTAATCCTTGGACAAGTAACACCCGGTTCAATAATTATTGCAGCTACCTTTTTTGGATATATGCACTTTGGTATAACTGGTAGCATAATTGCAACTATAGCGGTGTTTACACCATCATTTCTAATATTAATGGGCATCATTCCTTTCTTCGATAAACTTAGAATGCATCCACAATTCTACAAAGCAATCAATGGAATCCTTTGTTCCTTTGTTGGATTACTAACAGTGATAACATATCGTTTTACGCTAGGTATTCATTGGAATCTTACCAATATTTTGTTTACTCTTATAGCATTTATTTTATTGGTAAAAAAGGTTGATGTGATTTGGGTTGTATTAGGAGGTGTGATTGTTTCAATGTTATTATAAATATACCTATAATTACCTCAAAAATACCAAGGAAATCGAACCGACCAGTGATAATAAAACGATTTATGTTTTATATCTTTGCTCTTCATTCAATGAATTAATTTTCACTTTTAGTGATATTTTCAGGTTCAAGCTTTCGTTATTAAATTTAAACCATAACACAATATGAAGAAAATCTTTATCATACTGTTGATTATAAGTACTATTGTTTTTTCATTGGCAACATTACTTGTAAAGAATCAATCGACTGAACCAAAGATAGAATTGTTAAGAAAGAAATTTGGGAAGAAACATATTTCATCGGTCGATCACAGCAAATTTGCAATTCTTCAGCAGCAATTTAAAACGCCTCAAGATGTTACTAAAGCTTGTTTAAGTTGTCATACAGAACGAGGTAAAGAATTCATGCACACTTCGCATTGGCAATGGACTAGAGAAGAATACATTAAAGGTCGTGGTGTGGTAAAATTGGGTAAGAAAAATATTCTTAACAATTTCTGTATTGGAATTAGTGGAAGCGAACAATCATGCAATCGTTGCCACGCTGGATATGGTTGGGGTGATAAAAAATTCGATTTCACTAAACAAGAAAATATCGACTGCTTGGTTTGTCATGATAATTCGGGAGAATATACTAAGGCAACTGGTGGTGCAGGAATGCCTGATAGTTCGGTCAATCTTTCGAAAGTAGCTCAACACGTAGGTCAAACACAAAAAGCGAACTGTGGTTCTTGTCACTTCTTCGGTGGCGGTGGAAACAATGTAAAACACGGTGATTTAGAAAAAGCTCAACTTGATTGTTCTCGTGACGTAGATGTACACATGTCGGGAGAAGGTTCAGATTTACGTTGTACCGATTGCCACACAACCGACCATCACGTTATTAAAGGTAAAATGTATTCCGTTTCTTCAATGAATAAAGACAGAATTAGCTGTACACAATGTCATACTCAAACGCCCCATAAAGACAATATCATTAATGAACATTCAGTAAAAGTATCTTGTCAAGCTTGTCATATTCCAACTTATGCAAAGGTTAATTCAACAAAAATGACTTGGGATTGGTCGAAAGCTGGAAAATTAAAAGACGGTGAAGAGATTGAAGAAGATGATAGTTTTGGAAATCATACCTATATGTCCATAAAAGGTAAGTTTACTTGGGGACGGAATGTTGTTCCGGAATATACTTGGTTTAATGGTACTGCCGACCATTATATAATGGGTGATAAAGTGGACACCACAAAACCTATAAATATAAATACACTACACGGAGATTATAGCGACCCTAATGCTCAAATTATTCCAGTGAAAGTACACCGAGCAAAACAGATTTACGATACTAAATACAATCAGATTATTGAGCCAAAATTATTCTCCGCAAAAAAAGGTGATGGTGGTTATTGGAAAGATTTTAATTGGGACACTGCTGCTAAACGTGGAATGGAAAGTATCGGCAAAAAATATAATGGACATCATGCTTTTGTTCGCACACAGATGTATTGGCCACTAAATCACATGGTTTCACCAAGCGAAAAATCAGTTTCTTGTATAGAATGTCATAGTTCTGATGGACGTTTAAAAAACTTGACAGGATTTTATCTTCCTGGTAGAGATGAAAATTCAACAGTTGAATTTATCGGTATCGGAGCAATCGTTACATCAATCTTAGGAGTAATAATTCATGCTTTAGTTCGCATATTCAGCAATGCAAAACGTAATCGAAAATCAAACAATTAAAAGAAAAATAATATGAAAAAGGTCTATATTTATAAAGCGTATGAACGCTTTTGGCATTGGAGTCAAGCATTTTTAGTATTCTTTCTCGCATTTACCGGATTTGAAATTCATGGTTCATTTATCTTTTTTGGTTATAAAAATGCGGTGATGTATCATAATACGGCTGCGATTTCATTCTTAATATTGATTGCATTTACCATATTTTGGCATTTTGCAACTGGCGAATGGAAGCAATATATTCCAACGTTTACAAACATTAAAGCACAGATTGATTATTATTTAATCGGAATCTTTAAAAAAGCACCACATCCAACTCGTAAAACGGAATTAAGTAAACTCAATCCTCTACAAAAACTCGTTTATTTTGGTTTGAAAGTTTTACTTATTCCAATGCTTTCAATTTCCGGATTGCTTTATATGTACTACCGCTACGAAAGTAATGGACAAATTAAAAGCCTCAATATTGATGGTTTAGGTGGAATTGCTAGTGTTCATACCTTAATTGCTTTGTTAATGATTGCTTTCGTGATTGTTCATTTATATCTTATTACAACGGGAACAACCGTCTTCTCTAACCTTAAAGCGATGCTTACAGGCTATGAAGAACTAGAACATGAAGAAGAAGAATCGGATGAAAAGGGAAAAACTAACGAATAAAATATAAAAGTATGAAGACTACAAAATACATGAATCCATACATTGCTGGAGTATTACTTGGGTTGGTTTTGCTGGCATCAATTTACGTTTCGGGACGTGGATTAGGAGCAAGTGGAGCTTTTAAAAGTGTGATGGTTTCGACCGTTGCAACTGTTGCACCTCATCATGCCGAAACAGGTGCATTCTACAAACAATATACTGGTGATAAACCAAGTCCATTGAAATCGTGGTTAGTATTCGAAATTATCGGTGTAATAATCGGAGGATTTATATCTGGTTTGGTTTCAGAACGGTTGACATTTAAAGTAGAAAAAATACCATCAATAAAAAATAGAACTCGACTGATTTTTGCACTAATCGGAGGAATTCTTTTTGGACTTGGAGCACAGTTCGGGCGAGGATGTACAAGTGGAGCAGCATTAAGTGGAATGGGCGTTTTAGCTACATCAGGTTTCTTAGTGATGATTTGCATATTTGGAACTGGATATGCTTTTGCTTGGTTTTTTAGAAAATTATGGAATTAACTTTTTACATATAGAATTATGGGACCATTAGAAGGATTAAATATTATATCGGCTGAATTCGATTTTATCTTGGCTTTGCTTATTGGAATTGCTTTTGGCTTTGTACTTGAACAAGCAGGATTTTCTTCGTCAAAACGCTTGGCGGGATTATTTTATGGAAAGGATTTCGTTGTATTGCGTGTTTTCTTTACCGCAGCAATAACTACAATTATTGGTGTTATAATTCTCGATTATCTAGGCTTTCTCGATTCAGGTCTCATATACATTAACCCTACTTTTCTTGGCTCAGCCATCGTTGGTGGTGTAATAATGGGATTAGGTTTCATAATGGGTGGCTTCTGTCCCGGAACAAGTATCTGTGGAGCAGCAATAGGGAAAATAGATGCAATTGTATTTGTAGGTGGTTTATTCATTGGCGTATTTTTGTTTGCAGAATTATATCCTTTTTATGAAGGTTTCTATCATGGTTCATCGTATGGCGACATAAAGATTTTCGATACTTTGGGAATGAGTAAAGCTTGGTTTATTTTCAGCTTAGTTTTTATTGCATTGTTTGCATTTGTTGTGACCTATTTCATTGAACAAAAGATTACGAAACAACCTAATGGAGGACTTTTCAAAACAATGTTTGACTTCCCTTATCATTCAATGGCAATCGTTGCAACAATAATTATTACACTTTTCGTGATTAACCTTCCAGATAGAAAATCGAAAATCGTAGCTTCTGTAAAAAA
>Ga0265338_10003067_pt1 | contig 23993 bp, 27 predicted proteins | sample 42126metaG_FD_193579 | JGI IMG/M metagenome (GOLD analysis project Ga0265338, IMG submission 193579) | Rhizosphere microbial communities from Carex aquatilis grown in University of Washington, Seatle, WA, United States - 4-21-26 metaG | ecosystem: Host-associated > Plants > Roots > Rhizosphere... | reverse complement strand
GCAAGATAAGACGATTTAGGTATTTGGCTCTCAAATTCTCTTCTTCAAAAGTCGGGGTCGCATTCACGGTCTCTATCGCGTTCCAATGGTTTTTCTCTTGAATAAGAGTGGTGGCACCAACGCCGCGAGCCCAAATCGTTCTGCCATTATTCATGCCGCTATTGTAGAAAGGGTGTGCAGCGATGGCGAGGCCACCCTGGGCATGAATCTGCTTGATTGTTTCGTGAGCGGTTTGATTGGGTTCAATCTTTTCAGTGAGAAAAAGGCCAAGGATGTGACCTTCAATCGAAGAAACTTCTTCACCAACGATTACTTCAAAACGATATTTTCTCTTGCTTGCAAGCTCAGCGGCATGAAGTGCACCACTGATAGTGTCGTGATCAGTGATTGCAATAACATCAAGGTTCGTGTTCTTCTGGGTGTATGCCAAAATTTCCTCGATGGAAGGTTTGCCATCTGAGAAGAAACTATGGATATGCAGATCCGCTTTGGAGAGGCCGGGGAGTTGGTCGTGCAGGCGTCTACGTAACTTTTTCATAAGTTGATTATAACCTAAATGAGATGTCTAAAACATACTAATTGCTACAAAAAAGTCAGCAATGACGTGAATAGCGATTGCCGGTACTAGGCTCTTCGTTCTCTTTGTGAGCCAGCCCCAGAAAAGGCCTAAGAAAAATGTGAGAATGACGAAGGGCCAAGGATTGGCCGTGAAGGGATTTATAATGTGGATTAAGGCAAAAAGGAAAGCCTGAATTACATTCGCTGGCCAAAAACCGATTTTTTCCTGGATGAAAGTGAGGCCGGCCCCACGGAAAAAAGTTTCTTCAACGAAAGCGTTTGTTGTCGCAAATAGAATAAAAATTGGTAGATATTCGAGCAGAAGCAGAGGCGTTAAGTTTGTCGAATGAATGAACCAAGGATACAAGAAAAGACCGAGTATTGTGAAAGCGATTGTGCCCCAGAAAGTGAGGTAAACAATGCTCTTTGATTTGATAAAAGTAAGATTGATTTTTTCACTTTTGATTCCCTCAGCATTCATTAAGGTGAATAAAAGTGGCAAAACGATAAGGATTCTGACTAGCCCCCAAAGAAGTAGGTATTGTGGCAGGATGTTGGCGCCTGGTTTATGAAGGAGAAGATCATTGATAGCAATCCATGTTGGATATTGCAAAAAGATGAGAATATAAACACTCGCGAGATAAATATAGTTCAGATGTTTCTTGGTAAATTTGATCATTTATTCCTTTGCGGCGTTTTCGCCAGCGACTTTGCCACTAGACCACGCCCATTGCAAGTTGAAACCACCAGAGTCCCCATCAATATCTAATATTTCGCCGGCAAAGTAAAGCCCCGAGATTATTTTTGACTTCAAAGTTGGTTGAATTTCGCTAGTTGCAATGCCACCAGCCGTGACCTGGGCTTCCTTCAGTGGGCGAACTTTCCGGACGGTTAAACGAAAGTCCTTCAGGACGCTAATAATACTTTTGCGATCGGATTTAGAAATCTCAGCAGCTTTTTTATCGCGGACGTTGGCGAGGGTCAGAACGCGAGGCGCAAGGTTCTTTGGCACAAACCCGATGATTATATTTGAAATGAGCTTTTTGCTATTCTGTCTAATCTGATTTTCGATAAGAATATCTAACTTCTCGGATGGAAGGTCCGGAAGTAAATCGATAGAAATCATAACCTGTTTTCCTTCGGTAAGCTCGGGGTCAATTTCTCTAGCAAGGCCCATAACTGCCGGTCCAGAAACGCCAAAATGCGTGAAAATCAGATCACCTTCGCGGCTAGTTATTCTCTTTTCATTTGTTATTAGTTTTACTAGAACAGCAAGTTTGATACCCATTAGTTCACTTATCCAAGGTTCTGAAACCTCAACAGGAACTAAGGCCGCATGAATCGGGACGATTGTATGGCCTAGATTCTTTGCCCAGAAAAGCCCGTCACCGCTGGAACCGAACTGATGAGCGGCCTTCCCACCAGTTGTCAGAATGATCCTGTTTGCAATAATCGTTTGGTTTTCAGACTCAATCTGCCATAATTTGTCATTCCCGTGAAGGCGGGAATCCACGTTAGATCCCCGATCAACTGAATTATATTCATTTTGACTAGTCGGGGATGACGGGGAGGGGGGAGTGATTTTTTTGACACAAAAGTTAGTCTTTATTTCCACATTCTGCGCTTTTAGTTCATGTTCGAGTGCGTCTACCACAGTCGAGGCTTGATTGGTACGTGGGAAAATACGCCCATGGTCTTCTTTCTTCAAAACGACGCCTAGGTTTTCGAAAAATTTCATTGTCTCGAACTGATCAAATGAGGCAAAAATTGGTTCTGCAAATGTCACGGCTTCCCCGTGGTATCTACAGATATCAATATTATTATTAGTGAGGTTGCAACGACCGTTTCCTGTGGCTAAAATCTTGCGACCAATCTTATCGTTCTTCTCTAGTAGGACGACGCTACTACCGCTCCTTGCCGCAAAAATTGCAGCCATAATGCCAGCTGGACCAGCACCGATTACTGCAATAACATATTTTTGTGTTTGCCCCACCATTTATCTATAGTTACCAAATTGGAGTGGCATTTCCAAATTTGAAGAACGTAAAAGCTGCATGATTTCTTGCAAATCGTCTTTTGATTTCGCAGTTACACGTATTTCTTCACCTTGAATATTCGGTTTAGATTTGGGAAAATTATCACGAATCAGTTTCGAAATAGCTTTGGCATCCTCTGAGGAGAGACCACTGCGGAGTTTAATTTTTTTTCTAATTGTTCCACCGGCTGCTGCTTCCTCTGGAGTACTTTTGTCCAAAATTTTGAGACTAAGCTCTCTCTTCACCATCTTTGATTCCAATATATCCAAAATTGCCTGAAGTTTATAATCGCTTTCGGTTTGGACAACGATCTCCTTGTCCTTTTCGTTATGGTTTAACTCGACCATCACACCTTTGAAATCAAATCGATTATCTATTTCACGTTTGGTTTGGTCAATCGCATTTACCATTTCCTGGTGGTCGTAGTCACAGGTTATATCAAATGAATAATCGCTGGCCATTATAACTCCTTACTTTATTTGCATGCCTTTATCAAACTCGCGACTGGCGCTCACATTATCCTTACCCATTAATCCAGCGTCTTGACCGTTAAAAGTGATCTTCACTGAACCACCATCGGTTGTGGTTACCTTAATCTTATCAGTGGCTTTATAAGTTTGTGTTACTCCTGCTACCATAACGGTAGGTTTATCAGAAATATTTTTGCCATCAACTTCAACTTGGACTGAAGCTGAACGAGGACCGATGGCCATAGTGAGTTCGATACTGTCAGTGGTGCTGGCAACGGTATTATCGCTTGCGAAATTAGCGACGACCGTATCTTTGATTTCGTTATATTTGCCCATCTTGTTCTGGGCACGAACTTTGATGATGTTTACTCCGCTCTGAAGGCTAATTTTTTCTTTGAATGTGCCACCCTGATCAATACCGACTTCAACGTCGTTGATATAGAGAGTTGCCCCCGGGTCAGTTGTACCCTCGACGGTAACAGTATTGCCATCAATGTTAACGTTATCGTGAGGACTAGTTACAGCTAGTACTGGGGGCGCAGCCAGGATCATTACTTGCCAGGCGATGTAAGCGACAATGATTAAAGCACCGGTGATGATGCTGCCGATAGTAATAGTTTTAGGAGTGATTACGATTCTTGGCGTGTCTAGTGGCTTGACAACGGGCGCTCCTGCTTTGGCACGTCGAACGTTCTCTATCAGGCCGCGTTCTCGTTCGTAGAGTTTCATCACCTTATTCGCATCCAGTTTCAGAAAGGTTGCATAATTACGAACAAAACCACGGACATAAACGTCAGGTGGTAGGCTATCATAGCGGCCATTTTCAATAGCTTCGATATGTTTAGAACGGATACGAATAGCCTTCTCGATGTCTTTAGGATCGAGACCAAGTGAGATACGTTTTTTTGCCAACTTTTCGCCAAGGCCTTCCTTTTGCGGTAAGGTCTTCCTCGTAAACTTTACGGCTGCAGTCATTTAGATCTCGCTCCCGTCCTCCGTTGTTACTATGTCACTTATGTCGTCTACCATTACATCTCTCGGCCTAGCGCCATCCTGGGGTCCTACAACGCCGCGTTCTTCGAGTAAATCAAGTAGTCTAGCCGCTCTGGCGTATCCGATTCGGAGGCGTCTCTGAAGCAGAGAAGCCGACGCTTTGCCTGCACGAATAACACAATCAGCAGCGTCATAAAAAAGTTCATCATCGACTGCGCCATAGTCCCCTGAGCCGCCACTAGCTTTGGTATGTTGCATCAGAATTTCTTCGTTGTATTGTGGTTCAGCTTGGGCCTTTGTAAATTCGGTAACTTCCTTGACCTCTTTTTCGGAAACATATGCGCCTTGAATACGGCGTGGTTTAGATAGTTCGGCTGACATAAAGAGCATATCACCCATACCGAGAAGCTTTTCTGCGCCGCCTTGATCGATAATTGTCCGTGAGTCAGTATTCGAAGCTACAGAGAAGGCAATGCGAGTAGCGATATTGGCCTTGATAAGACCGGTAATGACGTCCACGCTTGGTCTCTGCGTAGCTACTACTAGATGCATACCAACGGCACGTGCCATTTGGGCAATGCGGCAGATCAAGCCTTCAACCTCATTGGCTGAAACAGCCATGAGATCGGCAAGTTCGTCGATGATGATAATAATGAAAGGCATAGCTTCGCCGCCTTTTACCTCGTTGTATTCAGTAATATTACGTTTGCCGGCTGTTTGAAGGACACGATAACGCCTTTCCATCTCAGCCACTGCCCACTTGAGCGCACTAACTGTTTTATCAGGCTCTGTGATTACTGGAGTGAGCAGATGTGGGATGTTGTTATAAAGTGATAGCTCAACGCGTTTAGGATCAACGAGGATAATCTTTAGCTCATCCGGGGTGTTCTGGTAGAGAAGGCTCATCAGGATGGTGTTGATACAGACTGATTTACCGGAACCGGTTGAGCCAGCAATCAGAAGGTGAGGCATCTTGCCGATATCAGCAATTTGAGGATGGCCGGCAGTATCAAGGCCAAGTACGACGGACAGCTTGGATTTACGATTTTTGAACGTTTCAGATGCTAGGATATTGCGCATTCTCACGATTTGAGCTGTTTTATTTGGTACCTCTATACCAACAAGGCTTTTACCTGGGATTGGGGCCTCAATGCGAATAGGGTGCATAGCGAGTGAGAGGGCTAAATTCTTGTCCAGGCTGACAATCTTCTCAAGCTTGACACCGTCATCTGGCTTCAAGGTGTATTGAGTAACTGTAGGGCCGACGTTAACATCAGACATTGAGACTTCGATACCGAAATTCGATAAAGTTTTCTGGATTGTGGAAGCGTTTTCACGAACGTTACCACTATCAGCCCTAGTGGTCATCTCTTCGAAAAGACTCAAATCAGGCAATTTCCAGCCGGAAGCATTAGTAGTGGAGAGAACGGGTTGTTCCATCTTTTCTTGTGCCTTTTTGAAATCAGCAAGATTTGTCTTCGGGGCTGGACCGGTTTCATGGATTTTAATCTCATTTTTACCGTGCTTTTCCTCGCCGTCGTCTTCACGTTTGTGGAAGAAGGCAGTAATGGGCGTGTTGGTAGCAAGAAGAGCACTAGCGACGGCGACCAAAAGAAGTATGACAAAAGAAACTGGAGCGTTAAATATCATCAGCATTAGTTTTTGAATATAAAAACCGATAAGTCCGCCACCGTTTCCCGCATTCGCAATTGAATTTGTTGTGCCAGCACTCATGAAGATGTGGAAGATGCCCGAGAAACAAATTGTCAGCACTGTAAGACCGATTATGGTAACGCTAGTAATTTCATATTCTTCCGGTTTGAAGAGTGAATAACCAATGCCAACGAGTAGGAATGGGAGTATGAAAACCGTCCAACCAAAGGCCAAACGTAAATATTGGTTCAAAAGACTACCCAAACTGCCGCCGAAATTGATTGCACTGACCAGAATGATAAAAGAGAGCGCAAACATCACAATCGCTATGATCTGATTGCGAACGATTGGATCGATAGTTGCAAGTGCGCTAGCCTGTGTTTTTGTCGAGTTTTTATTGGTAGAGCCTTTTGGACGACCCGGACGTCTATGTCTTGCCATTCTAGCCTTTTTTAAACGTGTTTAGTATAGCACTTTTCTAGGTTTGATTAAAGGGAGTTTTGTGGACTATAATTCAAGAATGAAATTAGTCAACGTTTCTGATTACGGAATTAAAAGTATAAATTATTATTGGGCTCGTAAGGAACAATTTAATTTGTCTTTAGACGAGTTAAATTCAGTCGGTATTGCTGGAGATGAAACTCTGGTAGATGCACAGATAATCCCAAGTCTCCTCAGAGCGAATGAAGCTTTTAGAAAACTTGGTTTTGAGATGATTATTAAAGATGGCTACCGGTCAGCGGAACTTTACGATTTAGTGAGAAAGAAACGCTACGAAATTGATGGGAAAGAGAATACCGACAAAACCTTTAGTACGGGTTCGATGCCGCACTCCTCAGGTTTTGTAGTCGATGTGAATCTTATTAGCTTAGAGGATCACAAGGAAGTAGAAATGTGGGATAAAAAGGATTGGCCAGAAGGTATCTTTATGGATTTCTATAGAGACAAAGATGATAGTAAAAGTATTGAATACCAAAGACTTCAAGATTTACTTGTTAATAATATGCAAAAAGTCGGCTTTTGTCTGGGAAAGCGCAGAGAGTTTCATCATTTTGAATATAAAAAATAAGCAGTTTGATAAAAGGCCCCTTTCGGGGCCTTTTATCAAACTTCGATAACTACTGGTACGATGAGTGGACGTCTCTGAGTTTCGTTATAGAGGAAATCGCCGATGTTTTCGCGCAATTTTACCTTCAGATTTTGGAAATTCTGGCCTCCGCCTTCTTTACCAACATTTTCAACGATTCGTTTTACTTCAGCACGAGCACTGGCAACCAGCTTCTCGTTCTCTCTCATATAGATGAATCCACGTGAGATGATATCTGGGCTAGTCATCATCTTGCCGGTCTTGCGATCAAGCGTACAGATTACGACAAAGATACCTTCGGTGGACATTGATTTACGTTCACGAAGAACGATTTCACCAACATCTCCGATACCGAGACCATCAATCAGGATGATGCCGTTTTGGACCTTGTTTTCGCCCATTCTAGCGCCACGGCTATCAAGCAAAATTTGATTACCATTATCGAGAATAAAGATATTTTCATCTGGGATGCCAACTTCTTTGGCAACTTCTGCGTGTCGAACCAACATGTGGCGTTCGCCATGGAATGGAGCGAAGTACTTTGGCATTAGGAAGGCACACATCATTTTGATTTCTTCACGACATGGATGACCGGTGACGTGGGTGCGGCTGCGTTCAGCATCAAAGACGACATTCGCACCTTCGCGGAAGAGGTCATCGATTACGGCTGTAATCGAGTTTTCATTACCGGGAATTGGTGAACTCGAGAAGATGACAGTGTCACCTTTTTTGATTTTGATGCTTTTGTGCTCGCCGCGAGCCATACGAGAAAGCGCTGACATGGCCTCACCTTGTGAACCAGTGCTCATGATCGTGACCATATTGTCAGGGAATTTAGAAATTTCCTGGACACGGACAACCATGCCGGCTGGTACTCGGAGGTACCCTAGACGGACTGCGATTTCTACGTTTTTCAGCAGACTGCGACCCGAGAAAGCTAATTTGCGACCGTGGTCGCGGGCTGAGTCTATAATCATTTGAATACGATTAATCTGAGAAGCGAATGAAGCTACGATGACACGGCCTTTGGCTTTGTCAAAGAGGTCTTCGAAGCTCTGCTCGAGCGATTTCTCACTCATGGAGAAGCCAGGTTGCTCAGCGTTAGTACTGTCTGAAAGTAGGAGTAGGACACCCTCATGAGCAAATTTAGATAGTTTGTCCCAATCAATCTTGCGACCGTCCATTGGTGAATGGTCAATCTTGAAGTCACCGGTATAGATGACACGGCCAAGAGGCGTTTTGATCGAATAACCGACAGCGTCAGGGATGGAGTGAGTGACACGGAAAGCTTCGACTTCGAAGCCACCAAGTTTCAGTACGTCCTTTTCTGGGTCGATGACATTTAGGATGCCGCTTGTGTCGAAGTTGTATTCGGAAAGTTTGGCTTCGATCATACCCATGGTCAGTTTGGTGCCGTAGATTGGGCAACCAAGCTTGGGCCATAGGAAAGGAATAGCGCCGATATGATCTTCATGTCCGTGAGTAATCACGATGCCGCGAATCTTATCTTTCTTGTCCTCGAGGTAGCCTATATCGGGGATGATGTAATCGATTCCAAGCATATCGCTGTCCGGGAACATGAAACCCATGTCGACGATGATAATGTCATCCTCGTATTCATAGACCGTTAGGTTTTTACCGACTTCGCCTAGTCCACCCAGTGGGGTGACCTTGAGGAGGCCTTTTTTGGGGTCCAATGTCTGCGAAGATTGCATATTGGCGTCCGCGTTAGTTTTGATATTCATTCGTCTCAGTGACGGGTCGTCATTGCGCATATTGTTCTGCGGTCTCTGACGTTTTTCTGGTTTTTTCTGAACTTTTTCCATAATTTGGTTTTTAGTTCCTTTCTTTTTCTAGTTTTTCTAGTATTTTTGGTATTTTGTTAAAGTCTTTTATTAATGTTTCTCTCATACCGCCGTTATATAGGGCTGCTGCGGGATGGTAGAGAGCGAGGAAGACTTGATCTCGACCCCATTTCTCACTCCGGAAGGCATTGCCATGATTCTCCGAAATTTTAAGCACAGGGAAGAATCTGTTCATGGCATGGCGTCCGAGAAAGACGATTACTTTTGGGTTAATCAGCTCTATCTGACGTCTGAGGTAGGGCCAGCAAGCCTCGGCCTCTTCTGGAAGCGGATCTCGGTTTGATGGCGGACGGTGTTTCAACACGTTAGCAATGTATATATCCTCGCGCTTCAAGTTTATTCCGGCTAGCATTTCGTTCAAGAATTTGCCTGCGGCTCCGACAAAAGGTTCGCCTTGTTCGTCCTCGCTTTTGCCCGGTGCTTCACCGATAAACATGATGTCAGCGTCCTTGTTTCCGATGCCGACGACATCTTTTGTTTTAGTTTGGTATAGAGAACATCGCTCGCATTTACCTACGAGTTCTGCTACTTCAGTTAATGAACTGGCACGACTAATTTCTTCTTCGGTTACATTCATAAGTTGGAGGAGTCCTAAAACGTTAGATACATTGTAGCAAAGAAAGGCTAAAAAGTCAATGATTACGTGGTGTTATTCGGGTGGGTATCAGGTGGCAGTTTTGTCGTTCTTGTTTGTCTACTAGTTTTCTCCTCCGGATAGGCATAATATTGGGGTATGTTGGTATTCATCGATGATTCGGGAGACCCCGGATTTAAGGTAGAAAAAGGTTCTAGTGCCGCCTTTGTTATCTGTTGCGTTATCTTTGATGATGACTCAGAGGCAGAGAAGACCGCAATAGTTATCAAAGAGTACCGTAGATCTATTTATTTGTCCGACCAATATGAATTTAAGTTCAATAAAAGTAACCGAAGAATTTGCGAAGGTTTCTTGATGGCTGTCCGAGATCAGCACTTTAGGGTTAGGGCAATAGTTGTAAAAAAGGAAAATATAAGAAGCGAACTCCTTAGGGATAATAAGGATTCCTTCTACCGTTATATTGTGAAGATGGTATTAAAGTATAATTTTGGTACGATCACAAATGCAAAGATAAAAATCGATGGCAGTGGAGATCGTGAGTTTGTTCGTGAGCTAACGACCTACCTCCGTCGTGATCTTAACGTAGGCAAGAATCCAATCATCACAGATATAAAGATAAAAAATTCGAAGAATAATGTGCTCATACAGCTAGCAGATATGATAGCTGGGAGTATAAACAGAACTACTCAAGACGCCAAAACGGATAAAGGCGTTTATTACAAGATTATCAAAAGAAGAGTAGAGAATCTCTGGGACTTTAAATAAAAAACGACCCATTTCCTATCCTGGCTGTCCCAGGCACGCCACCATACGGTGACAGTTCGGAAAATGGGTCTTTGTAAGTCTATTATAACGTACTAGGATATAATGTCAAGTCAGCTCTATCCTAAATGAAGAAATAAGCGAAAAGCCTCACATTATTTTCTGTAGTTGTGTATTTAATTCTATTAGAGTGGTGAATAGTTTATTTTGTATTTTTCCAAATCAAGTTAAATAATGAAGTAAATGTTTGGGATATTTCGGCGTCATCGATGATGACTACGCCTTTCTTCTTGCCGTAGGAAGCTATACAAACTTTTGAATCCGCGATACTGATTTCGGCTGGAAATATGTAATCACTCGAGTCGACATATCTGATTTCTCGTAGCAGTTTAGTCCTCTTTATGTCAGTCGCAATTTTTTCACCTTTTGGGGCGATAATTTTCGACTTTATGCCCTTCTTTGTCTGATCCAGAATATGCTCCAGTAGAAAGTCTTCTAGAACTTTGTCCTCGGGCGAACGGAAAACCAGAATCTCTGCTGGTTTAGGATCGAAAAAAGTGCCGCTAAACACGTATTTGATACCTTCAATGCCTTTGAAGTAGGCAATACCACCCTTGGATGAACTTAACTTATATAAATTTGAGAGTTCTGGGTAGAGGTCATTTAGAACTTTTTCTCCTGTTTCAACCTTCAGCTTTTGTGTTTCAAGAAAAGCGCGTAAATTTGTGGGATCAAGTAGACGATAAGTTATTATTTTTCTGTTTGGAATCTTTTCAGCGAGACCTTTCTCGATAAGTTCGCCGGCAATATTATAAGTGTTTTCACGTGTTAGACCCGTGAGTAATGCTATTTGGCTAGGTGTTAGCTCGCCGCGTTCCAAAAGAATGTTATAAACGAGCGCTTCATTTTTGCTCAAGCCAACTTTTTCTAATGGATCTTTATGCATAACTATATTATAAAGAGTTGAATATAAATGTAAATAGACATTTACAATAATATGATTAGCACGCTTAAGAAAGCTAGATAACAGAGTTATTTAATGTAACATAGCATTGACAAAAGTAATTAATTCTGATATAATTCAGCCGTACTTAGAAAAAGACGTACTTTGACATAGGAATAGAGGGAACAATGAATCGTGCAATCGGGCGCAGCGAGAACGATTTCGAAAGTTTAGAGCGTAGGGAGGCATTGGGAAACAGGATCTCCTTCTTACTCTATGTGCTGGGATATGCGCTAATCATAATTGGGTTACTTATAATCGTCCTAACATTTGTATTTTCGAGCTGAAGGAGAAGTCTGATGTGGCAAAGGACGAAAGAGGACTTGAGACATTGGGGCATTATCTTTCTGTGTGTAGCGCTAATAATTGGTACGCTCGTCGCCGCTTACTCGGATGGAGAGCGGGAGCGGCAGAGTGCTACCGGTAGGACTAGAACCGTTGAGCTTAGCCGGAAGGTTATCGTTGCAATTATAAATAGTGACGGCCAAGTTGTCACAAGCAACGGTACAGAGTTCCCAGTCGTAAATATAGAGACTAGATCGTCCAGCCGCATGGTTTTCACGTATGTGACTAAAGACCAAGGTGGCAAGATCGAGTTCAAACAGTACTGGGGCGATCAAGATAACCGGCCCACATTGCTTGAAAAGGGTAGTGAGAACCTAGAAGTAACAACAGTTCTTCAGGAAGAAAACTACTCAAAGGAAAAAGGATATTTCTGGGTAAACGACAAAACTACAACCAGTCTATTCCTTAGGCCAGGGATCATCAAGCGCATGTTCTCTATCGATATCGGAAGGTAACCAAGCCGTCGAGTGACAGCACTAGCTGCCGCTAGGCGGCTTTTGCTTTTTTAAATTAGTATTTTTAGTTCGGCTTTCATGATTTTGAGATCGTAAATGGCAAAGGTGGGTATACCGAATTGGGCCGTTATCTCACCTGGGTTTAGGAGAATGGTTTTGCCGATTTTTTCTTCCCAAGGTGTGTGGGTGTGACCATAGAAAATAATATCAAAGCGGTCATCCTGAGCTAATTTCCGGGCAAAACTGTCATAGTGACAAAAAGCGATTTTGGCACCGTCGATGTTCAGAACGCCATAATCTAGAGAAATTTCAGCATGTTCAGTCCAGAGAGTGCCTCTGTCCAGAGATTCACGGATTTTGTAGTCAGCGTTGCCGAGTGCGATGTAAACCTTCTGTTTCCATGAGTCTAAATATTTGAAGCAATCTTCATCTTGGATATCGCCACAACAAATAATGATTTCCAGTTTTTCAGCATCAATAACAGTCTTAGCTTTCTCAAGATAAGCCATATTGCCGTGAATATCAGAAATAACCGCGATTTTCATACTATATTTTGCTAGGATTTATTAACTTCCTCAAAGGCAGCATTATGTACTTCTGACCTAACGCGCAAAAGCAAATCTTCAGGACTTTCTCCGGGTTTCGGTTGTATGCCGGCGATAACTCTATCAATATTTTGCATTGCCGCAGTCATCGTTTCTCGAGCTTTTATTTTACTGCCGATACTTTCAGCTGAGTCACTTGTCGGTGCTACAAATTCGCTTCCGTCTGGGGTACTAAATTCTCCCGCCATCGATTTTCTCCTTATTACGCCATTATAATATCATAAAAAGAGGCCGTAAGGCCTCTTTTTGAAGATTTCTTTTTTAATTCTCAGAAGGGTTTAACCCTTTCAAAGAGGTGCCGCTCTGAGAAAATTCGATGACGGCTTGAGTGTCTGAGACTTCTCTCAAGTTGATGATAATTTCATTTTCTGCCGGTCTGCCGACCGAATTACCACCCATCCCGAGCTCAAAGGTGCCCACCTGGACTCCGTTTTCGTTATAAATCTCGGCAATTAGGTTATTTTCTGCTCCGTCTTTTTGGACAATTTTGATTGTTGATTTTTCTGTTTTGATTTCAGTCGGAGTTTTGTCTGTGAGATCTTTTGTGATAACTAGTGCTTCCTCTTGGTCAACCTTTTCGACGTCACCTTCAAGGCTCTCATATTCTCCGACGGCTTTCCCCTTGCCTCTGCCAATGACTGTCATCGCATATTCTTCGGGACTAATGCCAGGGCCAAGGTCGTGAGCTCTGGAGGTATCGCAGCCAATTAGAGTAAGCTCATTTCTTGCCTGTTGGATAGCTTCACCTTCGCTGTCACCAATATACTCGTCGCTAGAATTATAAAGCTCTGAGGCTAAATCCTTGATTCTCAGTTGTTCATCCTCACTGAAGTCTTCTTTTTTAGTTCCTTGGAGTTCGGCATTAGCCTCAACGTTTTCTTGATCACCCATATAATGCTCCTTTTATAATGATTATAACAAAAAAAGAGGCCTTGCGGCCCCTTTTTATAGAATTCATGATTATTCTTTTGGTAAAGCTGCCTTCATGGACAGGTTGTTACGCCCTTGTGAATCGATTTCCATGAGTTTGACTTTGATTTCCTGGCCTTCTTTGAGAACGTCAGAAACCTTCTCGACACGTTCGTTTGAGATCTGAGAAACGTGAACCAAACCTTCTTTGCCGGGCATGAATTCGACAAATGCACCGAAGTCCATCAATTTAACGACATGACCGTCATAGATCTTGCCAACTTCCGGTTCGGCAACAATAGATTTGATCCAATTAATAGCCTTATTGGCTGCTTCGCCGCTGGTGGCAGCGACGACAACCGTACCATCATCTTCGATATCAATTTCAACGCCAGTTTCAGCGATAATCTTATTGATGACTTCACCACCCTTACCGATAACTTCACGGATCTTGTCGGGATTAATCTGCAGAGTTGTGAGCCTTGGAGCATATTTGGACAGTTCGGCTGCAGGCTTAACAATCGCAGCATCCATAACGTCCAGGATTTGTAAACGTGCCTTGGTAGCACGTTCCATTACTTCACGCAGGAACTTAATGGTAAGACCCTTCACCTTGATATCCATCTGAATGGCTGTGACACCTTTTCTAGAACCGGCAAGTTTGAAGTCCATATCACCAGCGAAATCTTCTGCACCTTGTATGTCTGTCAAAATCTCATATTTTTTGGAAAGATCACCATTAGTTGTCATAAGACCCATGGCGATACCGGCGATCTGGTCGGTGATTGGTACGCCCGCGTCCATAAGAGCGAGTGAACTACCGCAGACTGAACCCATTGAGCTAGAACCATTACAGCTCAGGACTTCTGATACGACGCGAATCGTATATGGGAAATCTTTCTCAGAAGGTAGTACTGCTTCGAGAGCCTTCTCTGCGAGGAAGCCGTGACCAATAGCTCTGCGGCCAGCACCGATACGGCCTGTTTCGCCGTAGCTAGCTGGTGTGTCGATGTAGTGATGCATATAACGTTTGCTGAATTCCTGATCCATACTCTCGACGAGTTGGGCTTTCGATGGAGAAGCGAGAGTGACAATAGAAAGCACCTGAGTTTGACCACGTTGGAAAATTGCTGAACCATGAGTTCGTGGCAAAATGCTTACTTCGGAAGATAGTTCACGAATCTCGTCCATCTCGCGATGATCGGGACGAATCCCTTCCTCTAGGATGGAGCGGCGAACTTCTGATTTGATAACTTTCTCAAAAGCAGCAGTCAGATCGGCTTCTTCAAATTTATCGACAAATTCATTCTGAACTTCGTCTTCGAGTCCAGCGATGAGCATATTTCGCTCAATTTTGTCTTTGTGACGAATGGAATCGCCGAGTTTAGTGGCCAGAAATTTGGAAACTTCGCCATAAACTTCTTCATTTGGTAGATGGAGCGCAAATTCTTGTTCTTTGACACCTAGTTTTTCGCACATATCTTTCTGAAGTTTGATGACACTTTGGATGGCTTTGTGAGCAAGCTCAAGGGCTTCAGCAACACGGTCCTCAGTCAGTTGATTGGCGCTACCTTCAATCATGGTGATAGCTTCCTCAGAACCGGCGACGAGCAGGTCGAGATCAGATTCAAGCATTTGCTCTTCGGTTGGATTAATGACGAATTCACCACTCACTTGTGCTACACGGACTGCGCCTAGTGGGCCCTCAAAAGGGGCGCCAGTCAACATTAGGGCGGCCGATGCAGCGTTCATGCCCAGGACGGCTGGGTCGATGGTCATGTCAAGCGAGAGTGGAGAGATGATAATCTGAACTTCATTTAGATAGCCTTTTGGAAACATTGGACGGATCGGACGATCAATCATGCGTGAACGCAAAATAGCCAGCTCGGATGGGCGGCCTTCACGCTTTATAAAGCGGGAACCGCTAATCTTACCTGTGGCATACCATTTGTCCTGGAATTCGACTGAAAGTGGGAAGAAATCTTGCCCTTCTTTCACTTTTTTGGAGATTACAACCGTGGCTAGCACGACTGAATCATTGTATTTGGCGACGACTGCCCCGTTGGCGAGGAGACCCATTTTGCCTGTTTCCAGGGTCAAACGGGTACCATTAAAATCTGTCTCGAACGTCGAGACTTTGTCTGAGCTCATAAGTGCTCCTTTCTTTGGAATAGGAGCCAGGGTAAGAAGCGTCTTTGCTCCCTGCTCTGATTCCTATTTCCTTTTTATTAACGAACTAATTACGGCCCAGCACAGGCCAGGCCGATATAAGTTCATTATTTTCTTAGACCCAGCTTCTTGATAAGCGCTTCGTAAGTATCTTTGTTTTTCTTGGAAAGGTAATCGAGTAAACGACGGCGTTTACCAACCATTTTCAGAAGTCCACGACGGCTGTGCTCGTCTTTCTTGTGGGTTTTCAGGTGTTCAGTAAGAAGCTTAATCTTCTCTGTGAAAAGAGCAACTTGAACTTCAGGTGAGCCAGTATCTTTTTCATTACGGGCGACGTCCTTCAAGATCTTTTCTTTTGTGTCTGTGGTAAGTGCCATATCTTTTCCTTCATGCCCGTCCCGAAGTGTAAACCAGGGAGGGTGTTAATATTCATCCGGATCTTTATTATAGTCTATTCCGCCAGTTTTTTCAATGCTTTATCAATCGCGAGTGCGTCCTCGATTCTGTATTCTCCAATCTTGGTTCGACGAAGTGTGGTCAGGTAGGCTCCACAACCTAATCGCTTACCTATGTCTTCTGCAAGAGTTCGAATATAAGTTCCAGAGGAGCAATTCACCCTTATTTTTAGTTGGGGAAAATTGTAGTTAAGAAGCTCAATCTTATAGATAACAACTTCGCGCGGTTTCATCTCGGGAATTTCACCCGCACGAGCCAGCTTGTAGGCTCGCTGGCCATAGACCTTGATAGCACTATAAATAGGCGGGGTCTGAGATATCGTGCCCTGCAGCGTTTCTAGTGAGGTTGAGATGTCCTTCTGGTCGGGTATTTTGTATTCGTGGGGCGTAATCTCTCCCTCGGGATCGCCGGTTGTGCTCATAGCGCCCAGAAATAGTGTGGTCTCGTATTCTTTATCCTGCTTCATATACATGTCTTGTTTCTTGGTCTCATCACCAATGAGTACGATAAGAAGGCCAGTAGCAAAAGGGTCAAGTGTGCCGGCATGGCCGACTTTTATCTTTTTGTTCCCGCTAATTGTTCTAGCAGCGCCGCGAATTTTCGCGACAACGTCAAAACTAGTCCAATCCGCGGGTTTATCTATCAGTAAAACTTGGTTCATAGTATAAGTATATCTCTTTCTGTCATTCCTGCGAATGCAGGAATCCACGGATTTATATAGATTCCTACATTCGCAGGAATGACAATGTGTTTAAAACGAATCGCGGCCGGAAGCCCAGCCAACGACTCGTAAATCGTGGTGGACCCCGGCCGCCAGTTACTTGGTCTCCGTGGATTCGATCTTGATGGAAGTAGCTCCTACCACAGCGGCGAAGAACAACTTCTGGGCATCATGCTCGAATTCTGCAAGATGTTCGCCAAATCCGGCGCGGTTCGCGTTATCGTCGGATATCTCAGCCTCCATGGAGGTCTTGATATCGTCATCTACTTCGCTGATGATCTCGAGAGTCATCACTACCCTCATTTGTGTTCACCTCCCCAAGGAAATCGTGTCGCGCTGGCTAGATGTGGAGCTTGGCCATGATCGCGATCTGGGACGTGACGAAGTAGAACGCGAACCAGCCGAAACCGATGGCGAAGAGGGCGACGCCGACCGCGGCGATGTACGAACCCTTCTTGGTCAGCTCTGTCCTGCGAGGGATGTCGTCGGTCGCGTATGCGCGACCGAGGTAGAGTCCACCGAGTGCCAGCAGCAGCAAGCCGCCACCGATCAGAAGACCGATAAAGATGGCGTTCATGTCTATCCGCTCCTTTACGAGTTGTGTCCTAGCGGACGTGCGGACTGCACGAGAACAAGAGCAGTGCGATCAGTACGACGAGGATGAAACAGGTTCCCAGGATGACGTAGTCCTCCCAGTGCTGCGGGGGAGCGTCCATGACCTTTCGTCTGCTCACGAAAACACCCCCAGCTCTAGCCAGGGTCGAAGTCTCTCGTGTAGCTCGGCCGTGTTCTTTGATCCGGAGATCTTACAGACGACCTGGCCTTTTTCGAAGACCAGGAAGCTCGGAAATGCGAGCAAACCGAGATGAGATGGGGTGTCAGCGTCAGCTGAGATGTTGACGTGACCGAACTCGACAGAGTCGTACTGGTCGGCGAGTTCGCGGATCTGTGACATCGCTTCACGGCAACCGCTGATTGCCGGTGACCAGAAGATGACGATCATCGTCTGACCGTCCAGAAGAGCCTTGATCTTGAAGATCTTGTGCGGCAACTCAGCGATCTGTGCCATTTCTCCTCCTTGCGGTCGGAATCCTGAGTCTGCGCCATGCCCACTTCTTGACGTCCCTTACGATTCCGTATCGGGGCCTGTCTCCGTAGAGCTTCCAGTCGCCATTCTCCAGTAGCTCTATCTGTGGGTCAAGGTAGTAGTAAGAACGTTCCCATCCCTTATCGGTGACGAATGTCATGATCCCCTTCGCGTCGTAGAAACACTCGGTGATTTTACCGCGTGGCTCTGTAACGTTCAGGTGTTCTAAGTGTTGCAGCCCAATGAAGGGCTCGTAGAGACATATTGCCACTGTTTGCCCTCCATTTCCATTTGACTGATTGGTTGTTCACGAGCTGTTCAATGGGCTCGCATCCATCCTTTTGGTCAAAAGTCTTTCCCGGGGGCGCGCTGTTCGCGCGCCCCCGGCCGGTTGTCAGGCATCTCGACTGGGTTACTTGACAAGCAGAGTGCCCCTGCCGAGTATGACGCAGAACTGCTCCACGTCAGCTTCCTCGGGGCAGACACTGATCTTGCCATTGTCGAAATCGACAGGTCCAATCCAGCAGATGTACGCCTTGCGCCAACAGAACTTGTGGTGTGTCGGTCCGTTGTCACGCATCGGGACGAGGCAGGCTAGCGATTCCCCGACCTGGACGTTTGGTGCCACCACCACCATGATGCCTTCGCTGCAGATGATCTCCTCGATCTGCGCCACGTGCTGGAGGTCGTCGTGCAGGAACTCTACGCGACCAATCTCTTCCGCGCGCTGCATGAAGCGAATAAAGTCATCGTGATTCAATTCCACGGTAGTGTCCTCCTCGAATAGTGGCCTGTGTAGTTGAATACGAACTGTGTCTTATCCAACTTCCAGGCCTTCTGAGCGAACTATTTCCAGACTTTTGGGTCTACTGGTTGCTCCCCTTTTTCTTCCACTGGATGACCGGGATTATATCCACGGATTACCTCGCCGATTTGTTGAAGAGCTTCTTTCTTGGAAACATTGTCTTTGATATCAATATTCGGAGTAGGCTCGACCTCAGGAGTGCCAGTACCCTCAATCTCGTCATCAATTGATTTGATTGCCTGAGTGATTTCGTCTTCGTTCGCAGAGGTCATGGCTTGGGGTGTGAAAATCTCATCATATGCCATTTCTTCTTCATGTCCAAAGTCATCGTCGGTACTCTCAATGATTTGGTCCAGTGATGCAAGTTCCTCGGGTGAGGCGGCTATAACGTTATTGTCATCCTCGTGCTTGTCACGGGGATCCACGTGGATTCCTGCATCCGCAGGAATGACTGGTGAAGGAGCGGTTATGACTGCAGGAGTTTGTTCTGTTTCTTCGGCTTTCGCGGTGACAGCACTATCTTTCGAAACTTGTTGAGAACTACTTTGTGCAGGTATTTCAACTTCATGTTTCTCTGTTCTTCCCAGCTGTTTGTCGCGAATCTGTTGAATTTTGGCAACAACCTCGGCTTTTGCTTTTTCTAGAGTTGTTCCGGCCATATCGAAGCCGGCTGCAAGCATGTGACCTGAGCCACCAAATGCTTCAGCTATGGAAAGTACGTCTTGACCGTTCATTCCTTTCAGTTTGCCGGTAATCTTACCCTGTCCAGTTTCGGCAAGAAGCAAAACTACATCAGTTCCAGGAGTGCTGGCAAGTAGTTCGTCAAGTACACCGTGAATTTCTTCGATATTTGATCCTGTTTCCTGGAAATCCTTCGCAGTGATGGTAGAAACAACCATTCTATGAGTTTGATCGTATTCGAGTCCAGCTAGAACACGGCCCCAGAGTTTCAAGGTAGCCAGTGGGCGCGTCTTGTATAGATTCTGGATAATATCTTGCTGGCGCGCACCAGCGGCGAGCATTTGAGCAGAAATAGTTAGAGATTTTGGTGTAGTATTCACATTCTTGAAACTAGCCGTATCGGCAATGATGCCGGTGAGCAAACATGTGGCGACATCTGCGTCGAAATTGCCGGGGCCCATAGCTTCTATTATAGAGACCAGGATTTCGGCAGTCGAAGTGGCAGTCAGGTCAACCATATTTACGGTGCCGAAATACTCATTACCGCTGTGATGGTCGACATTGACGATAGGCGTTTCAAAGAAAAGTTCGGTGTATTTATCATAAACAGCGTCGATTTTCTCGACATCAGGTGTATCCAGCACGAAGATAAGATCAAACTTGAATGCGCCGTTGACGAACTCGAGGTTGTTCTTTTCTAATGAACCGTTTGCCGGAGTAAGAACGATGTTGAGGAAGCCATCTTCTGTGTTGTAGCTAAGTTTCTCGACTGGGAATTTGTCTTTATTAATGCGAATGACGAGATCTCGAGCACCACTTATATCGTTTTTGATTTTCTCGATACCAGGAAGGAAAGTTGTGGCTTCCTCAATCTTTTCGCTGAGAACTAAACTCACTTCTTTGCCTTGTTTGGTAAGTACGCGTTCGAGAGCTAACATACTGCCCACGGCATCGCCGCCAGCATTCTTGTGGCTGACTACCAGAATTTTCTGACTTTGTTTGATCAGTTCGCTGATCTGTTGCTTTGGTGATAATTCCATACTCAATTCCCCAACACCCACCGGTTAATTTGACTGATTATCATAACGCCGGACGAGGGATTTGTCAATATGAAAACCACTTTACCTATAACGCAAAAAGTCCCTCTTACAAGAGACTCTTTGCAAGGTCAGATTCCCAGAAGGGAACCCCAACCAGTCTGTATGACAAAATGCTAGCACACAATATACGATTTGTCAAGCGTATATTGGTGGACCCCGGGGGAATCGAACCCCAAAAACCGGTTTTACAGACTGGTTGGTATACCATTACCACAGGGCCCATCCATTTTAATATTAAACCATTACTAAGCCAAAAGACTAGTGTACAAAAGCGAAACCCCGACTTTGCAAGCAAGTAATTGATTGAGGATTTACTCGCTGCCTAGTCGTGGCATGGGTCTTCTGATGGAGCTAGAGAAGCTTGGAGAGGGAGATCATCGACGGGACGCCTCTTTCTCCCCCAACCACAAGGACATTCGAAGGATCGTTGAGGAAAGAATCAGCCATCGCACGGGCCTCGTCGTCGTTCTCGGCCTTGAACTCGTGCGCACTCTCGCTCCAACAGATCTCGTGGCCTGGTCCATCGTCGTCGTCGAACTCGTACGGACTGTCATACTTGAGAACGTAGGTGGAGAGACTGGCATCTTCGATACTGGCAGAAACCAGTCCGTCTTGTGCATCAGGCATCTTTCTCAACGCTCCTCTCGGAGTACAATAGTTACGGAGGAGGTGCTAGGCCCCTCCTGCCTTCGGTGGCAGTATAGCAAGTCACCCGTGAAAAATCAATATTATTAATAACTAAAAAGTACTTGACACTCTAAGAGGTAGAGTGCTAAATTAGTATCTGTTAGCAGTCATGCAAACCGAGTGCTAGGAGAGATATAGTATAATGGATATACGTAGAGAAGCCATACTAGATGCGATTATTCGCGAATATATCGAGACAGCTGAGCCAGTCGGTTCACTGACACTGGTGGAGAAGTTTGATTTGCCGTTTTCTCCAGCTACGGTTCGTGGGGAAATGGCTGAGCTGGAACGAGAAGGTTACATTATGCAGCCTCATACTTCAGCTGGTCGTGTGCCAACTGAGAAGGGATACAAGCATTTTGTGAAGCTAATACTTTCCGAATCTCAGGTACTGACGGTGAGGGACGAGAAGAAAATCAAGCAACAGATGCTGAATCAGCACGTTCGTTACGAGAAACTCCTGGATTTAGCTGCTAAAACATTGGCGGAGGCCACGGGATGCGTGGGAATAGTGGGTCTTTCAGGGCTAATTTACTCTCATGGACTGGCGAATCTCTTTGGTCAGCCGGAATTCAAAGATGCTGAAAACGTGGAGAAGGCCGCAGAAGTTCTAGATCGCATGCACGAGCTGATTGGTGAAATCCCACCGCTTACAAATCCACTGGTATTTGTGGGCAGCGAAACGCCACTTGGGCGCTCATCTGGTTGCTCACTGGTTGTATCAGGGTTTGAAACGCCTTATGGCACGACAGGCCGAGTTGCAGTTTTGGGGCCAACTAGAATGCCATATTCCAAGGTTATCTCGGTCGTGGAAGAAGTTAAAGAATTGTTAGAAGCACTTGGTAGTAAATATGGAGAAGAATAATGGCTAAAGAACCGAAAGAAATGAAGAAAACTAAGGAATCTGAGAAGTTGCAGGTTGAATTTAACGAACTGAAGTCGCTTTTGCAGCGCACGCAGGCTGATTTCGTCAATTATCGTCGTCGTAACGAAGAAGACAAAGCGGCCTTCGTGAAGTTTGCAACTGCTGACCTAATCGAACAAATTCTGCCTGTAATGGACAATTTTGCTCTAGCTGCGAAGCACGTTCCATTTGAGATTGAGAGTAATTCTTGGACGCAAGGCGTGCAAGCGATTGAGAAACAGCTTGAACAGATTCTACTCACAAACGGCCTTGAGAAGGAGGAAGTCGAAGGACAAATCTTCGATCCAACTCTTCATGAGGCAGTCGGTGAGTTAACCGATAAGACAAAGGAAGACTGCGCCATAGTCAGCGAAGAAGCCCCAGGCTATATGCTTGATGGCAAGCTGATACGACCAGCCAAAGTAATAGTTAATAAGTTAAATAAGTAAAAGAAGGAGATTAAGATGGGTAAAATCATCGGAATTGACCTAGGTACAACCAATTCGTGTATGGCTGTGATGGAAGGCGGAGAGCCGAAAGTTATCTCAAATAGTGAAGGTAATCGCACGACACCATCCATAGTGGCTGTCACCAAAACTGGTGAGAGACTGGTCGGCCAAGTGGCTAAGCGCCAGGCTGTCATCAACTACGAGAACACCGTGTTCTCGGTAAAACGTTTGATCGGACGTGGTTTTGACGATCCTGAGGTTCAGAGAGACCTCAAACTGATGCCTTACAAGATTGTGAAATCAGGTGCTGGCGTCAAAGTTAAGATGGGCGACAACGAATACAGCCCAGCAGAAGTATCGGCAATGATCCTTGGTAAGCTGAAGGCAGATGCAGAATCTTACCTCGGTGAACCTGTAACCGAAGCGGTTATTACTGTGCCGGCATATTTCAATGACTCACAACGTCAAGCGACCAAAGATGCCGGTAAGATAGCCGGTCTCGATGTGAAGCGCATCATCAACGAGCCAACCGCAGCCGCTTTGGCTTATGGTTTGGACAAAAAGAAAGAAGAAAAGATTGCCGTCTATGACCTAGGTGGCGGTACTTTCGATATCTCTGTCCTTGAGCTCGGTGAAGGCGTCTTCGAAGTGAAATCCACGAATGGTGATACACATCTTGGTGGTGATGACTTTGACCAGAAGATCATGAACTATCTCGTCGATGAATTCAAAAAAGACCAGGGCATTGATCTAACTAGCGATACGGCCGCGCTTCAGCGTCTCAAGGAAGCTGCTGAGAATGCCAAGATTGAACTTTCTAGCAAAAACGAGAGTGAAATCAACATTCCGTTTATCACTGCTGACGCTAGTGGTCCGAAGCATCTCAATATCAAACTGACACGTGCTACCCTCGAGAACATTGTTGAGGATCTAATCAAGAAAACTATTGATCCTTGTAAAACAGCTCTCAAGGACGCAGGTGTCAAAGTGGGCGACATTAACGAAGTTATTCTCGTCGGTGGTATGACTCGTATGCCGGCTGTGGTCGCTGCTGTCAAAGAATTCTTTGGCAAGGAGCCTCTCAAAGGTGTAAACCCAGATGAAGTGGTTGCTGTCGGTGCTGCTATCCAGGGTGGCGTACTTGGTGGAGAAGTGAAAGACGTCCTTCTGCTCGACGTGACACCTCTCTCACTCGGTATTGAGACACTTGGTGGGGTATTCACGAAGCTAATCGAGAAGAACACCACTATTCCAACGAGTGCGTCTCAGGTATTCTCGACCGCTGCCGACAATCAGACATCGGTAGAGATACATGTTCTTCAAGGTGAACGTGAGTTTGCCGCTGACAACAAGTCTCTAGGTAGATTCATCCTCGATGGCATTCCACCAGCACCCCGTGGCATTCCTCAGGTCGAGGTGAAATTCGACATCGATGCCAATGGTATCGCGCATGTTACCGCAACCGACAAGGCGACTGGTAAGGAGCAGAAGATTACCATCACGGCATCATCTGGCCTCTCTGACGAGGAAATCAAGCAAATGCAGAAGGACGCTGAGTCTCACGCCGAGGAAGATAAGAAGCGCAAAGAACTTGTAGA
>Ga0265338_10003066_pt1 | contig 23994 bp, 22 predicted proteins | sample 42126metaG_FD_193579 | JGI IMG/M metagenome (GOLD analysis project Ga0265338, IMG submission 193579) | Rhizosphere microbial communities from Carex aquatilis grown in University of Washington, Seatle, WA, United States - 4-21-26 metaG | ecosystem: Host-associated > Plants > Roots > Rhizosphere... | reverse complement strand
CGATGCGCTTGCGCTCACCGCCCATGGCTTACACGGCGACCTTGTGCTCCTTGAGCAGGTACTGCACGCGATCGGACGGCTGGGCACCCTTCGACACCCAATGCTTCACGCGCTCGGCGTCGACACGCAGGGTCTCTTCGTGGCTGGCAGCCAGCGGGTTGTAGAAACCGAGACGCTCGATGTAACGGCCGTCGCGCGGAGTGCGGCTGTCAGTCACCACCAGGTGGTAGAACGGGCGCTTCTTGGCGCCGCCGCGGGAGAGTCGAATGGTAACCATGTAAAGCTGATCCTCTATAAAAAACGAGGGCCGACCTTAAGGGGGCCAGCCCGCCGGAAAAGAGCAGGGTATTTTACGGGAATCTGGAGAAAAGAGAAGGGCTTAGGAGCGCTTTAGGGGTGAGATACAGCCCCAAAAAGGCTGGAAAATGCCCCGGGTTGGCCTGAAACAGGCCAACTCCCCTGCTTCGCATCCCTGCTACGCAGGCCGACCGGGGCGGGCTGTCCTGCCCGCCCGCTCGGCGGGGACGACATGCCCCCCGGCATGTCGTCAAAACATCCCGCCTCGCCCAGGCGGCATGCGACCTTTAAGCCCTCTCAGCATCTTTGCCATGCCTCCCCCCGCCATTTTCTTCATCATCTCGGCCAGTTGGTCGTACTGCTTGATGAGGCGGTTCACTTCCTGGACCTGGGTGCCGGAGCCGGCGGCGATGCGCCGGCGCCGGGAGCCGTTCAGGAGATCGGGCTTGAGCCGTTCCTTGGCGGTCATGGAGTCGATGATGGCGATCTGGCGCTTGAGCTCCTTGTCGCCGAACTGGTTGTTCACCTTGCCGGCCATGGCGGCACCGCCCGGCAGCTTGTCCAGCATGGCGCCCATGCCGCCCATGGCCATGACTTGGGCGAGCTGGGCGCGGTAATCGGTGAGGTCGAAGCGCTTGCCCTTCTTGAGCTTCTCGGCGAGCTCGGCACCCTTCTCGTGATCGATCTTGGCTTGAGCCTGCTCCACCAGCGCCAGTACATCGCCCATGCCGAGGATGCGGCCCACGATGCGGTCCGGCTGGAACACCTCCAGCGCGGAGACGTCTTCCCCCACGCCCATGAACTTGATGGGCACGCCGGTGATGTGACGCACCGAGAGGGCAGCACCGCCGCGCGCATCGCCGTCGGCCTTGGTGAGCACCACACCGGTGAGCGGCAGCGCCTTGCCGAACTCGGCGGCGGCGTTGGCGGCGTCTTGCCCCGCCATGGCGTCGATGACGAACAGGGTCTCTTTCGGTTGCAGCTCCGCGTGCAGCTGCTGCACTTCCTGCATGAGTTCCCGGTCCACGTGCAGGCGGCCGGCGGTGTCCACGATGAGCACGTCGTGGAAGCGCGCGCGGGCTTCGGCGAGCGCGCCCTTGGCGATGCTGAGCGGATCGTCGCTGGTCGAGGGGAAGTAGGCTACGCCAACCTGCCCTGCCAGGCGCTGCAACTGTTCGCGGGCCGCGGGCCGGTATACGTCGGTGCTGGTGAGCAGCGGGTTCTTCTTGAGGCGTTCCTTGAGATAGCGCGCGAGCTTGGCGGCGCTGGTGGTCTTGCCGGCACCCTGCAGGCCCGCCAGCAGGATCACCACCGGCGGCGTGGCGTTGAGATCCAGGGGCGCGCCGGGACCGATGGCCTTGAGCAGTTCCTCATGGACGATCTTGATGAAGGCCTGGCCCGGCGTGAGGCTGGCGGTGACTTCCGTGCCGAGCGCCCGTTCCCGGGCGGAATCGGTGAAGGCCTTCACCACCGGCAGGGCCACGTCCGCTTCCAGCAAGGCCATGCGCACGTCGCGCAGGGCGTCTCTCACATTTTGTTCAGAAAGACGGCCCGTACCGCGCAGCGCGGCGAGGGTCTTGTTTAAACGGTCAGTGAGCGATTTGAACATGGGAGAGAGATGGGGCCGAAGACCGGGGAATCAATTATAAGTCGAAGACCTCGCCGCCCTTGAGCCGGACCACCTTGCGCCCGAGCTTGGCAGCCTCGATCTCCGCGAAGATCTGGTCTTCACCGCCGGGCTTGAGGTGCGTTATGTACACCGGGCAGTCGTGCTTGAACTTCTTGAGGTCGGCCGCGAGGGTCTCGGGGCAGTAGTGCTTGGCCATGTCCGCCAGCTTGCGGTTGCTGTTGGCGAAGGCCGCTTCCATCATCAGCGCGTCCACCCGCGGGTACGCGTTCACTGCCTTCCAGAAAGTGTCGTTGGTGTAGGTATCGCCGGTGAAGGCGAAGACCTTGCCCTTGCGCTCGAGGATGTAGCCGGCGCCTGGCACGGTGTGGTCCACCTCGACCATGTCGTAGCTACGCTCGCCGAGCGTGACGCGCTCACGGAACTTGAGCGGCTTGTAGACCAGCACCGGGTTGTGCTTCTCCGGCAGTTCGCCGAAATCCGGCCACATGACCCAGTTGAAGATGTGCTTGCGCACGGCTTCGAGGGTCTCGGGGCGGCCGTAGACCGTGAGCGGGGTCTTCAGATGATCGAAGATGGTGTCCACCAGCAGCGGCAGGCCGCAGGTGTGATCCAGGTGCGAGTGGGTGAAGAAGACGTGACGGATGTGGCGCATCTCATCCAGGGTGAGATCGCCGAGACCGGTGCCGGCATCGATGAGGGTCTCGCCGTCGATGAGGAGCGAGGTGGTGCGCAATGCCGCACCGATGCCTCCGCTGCAACCCAATATCCTGATACTCATCGTGAAAATCACCCTGCCGCACGGAGCGGCGCCCCCTCGCGGACAGCTTAACACAAGCCCTATATATGGTCCTTCACGGGGCGCTAAGCCCTGTGCGATGATGGCCTCCGCCCCCGGACCCGCCCGCCGGATACGACGCCATGCAACTCATCGGCTCCGCCGTCCTCGACCTCATCCTGTACCTGCTCGCCTCCCTGGGCCTGCTGCTGCGCCTGCTGCATGCCGGTCCGGCCCTGTTGCGGGAGAACCGCGGCTTCACGGCGAGCAGCGCGCTGGCGGCGGTGTTCATCCACAGCGTGTTGCTCTACGGGCTGTTGGCTACGCCCCACGGTCTGGACCTGGGCTACTTCAACGCCCTGGCCCTGGCTGGCTGGCTGATGGCTTTGATCGGCCTCGCGGTGTTCGTGAAACCCGCCTTCGAGAACCTGGGGCTGGTGCTGTTCCCGCTGGCCGGCATCAGCATGCTGTTGGCAGAACTCTTCCCCCGCGATGTGCTGCTGATGAGCGATCGCAGCTGGCCGCTGGACCTGCACATCGTCACTTCCATGCTCGCCTACAGCCTGCTGGGCGTCGCTGCGCTGCAAGCCGCGGTGCTGTACCTGCAGGAACGGCGCCTGCGCCAGGGCAGCGCCGGCGGCGTGCTCGCCGCGCTGCCTCCCATGCAGGCGATGGAACGTTTCCTGTTCCAGCTCATCGGTGCAGGCTTCGTGCTGCTGACGCTGTCGCTGTTGACCGGATTGATCTTCGTCCAGAACTTCATGGACCAGCACCTGGCCCACAAGGCGATCCTCTCCATCATCGCGTGGGCAGTGTTCGGCGTGTTGCTGTGGGGCCGCTGGAAGTTCGGCTGGCGCGGCCGCCTGGCGGTGCGCTGGACGCTGATCGGTTTCGCGGCGCTGCTGCTGGCCTACTTCGGCAGCAAGCTGGTGCTGGAACTGATCCTGGGACGCCACTGGTGAGCGGCCGACCTCGCATCGGCTCACCTGACGGCGGGCCATGAACGACATCACCCTGCCCTGGCTCCTCGGCATCGTGTGCATCTGCCTCGTGCTGTCGGCGTTCTTCGCCGGCTCCGAGACCGCGCTCATGAGCCTGAACCGCTACCGCCTGCGGCACCTGGCCCGCGCCGGCCACCGCGGCGCGCAGCTGGCGGAACGGCTGCTGAAACAACCCGACCGGCTCATCGGCCTGATGCGCCTGGGCGACACCCTCTCCAACGTGGCGGCCACCTCCCTCACCACGCTGATCGCGCTGCGCATCGGCGGCGACAAGGCGGTGGCCATCGCCGGCCTGCTGCTGATCCTGGCGCTGCTGATCTTCTCCGAGATCACCCCCAAGACCCTGGCGGCGCTCTACCCGGAGCGCTTCGGCTTCCCGGCGGCGTACATCTACTGGCCGCTTCTTAATCTGCTGTGGCCCGTGGTGTGGGTGGTGAACAGCTTCACCCGCATGGTGCTGCGCATCATGAACATCCGCGCCGACCAGGCGGCGACGCACTCCATGAGCAGCGAGGAGCTGCGCAGCGTGGTGACCGAGGCCGGCGCGCTCATCCCCAAGCGCCACCAGCGCATGCTCTTGAGCATCCTGGACCTGGAGAAGATCACGGTCGAGGACATCATGGTGCCGCGCAACGAGATCGCGGGCGTCGACATCGAGGCCGACTGGGACGACATCGTGCGCCAGCTCCACAGCAGCCAGCACACGCGCATGCCGGTCTATGAGGGGAATATCGACAAGGTGATCGGCTTCGTGCATGCGCGCCAGGCGCTGCACCTCCTGTCGCGCGATGACGCGGACAAGGACGCGCTGCGGGAGATCCTGCGCGAAGCGCCCTTCGTGCCGGAAGGCACCTCGTTGCAACGCCAGCTGCTGAACTTCCAGAACGCCAAACGGCGCATCGGCCTGGTGGTGGACGAGTACGGCGACATCCAGGGCCTGGTTACGCTGGAGGACATCCTCGAGGAGATCGTGGGCGAGTTCACCACCGATCCGGCGGCGCAGCACAAGGACGTGTACAAGGAGAGCGAGACCAGCTATCTCATCAACGGCAGCGCCACGCTACGCAGCCTGAACCGCGTGATGCATCTCAAGCTGCCCACTGACGGACCGAAGACCCTGAACGGCCTGATCCTGGAACAGCTCGAGGCGATCCCGCAGGCGGGTACCGCATTCAAGCTGGCGGGGCATTCCTTCGAGATCCTGCAGACCAGCGATAACACCGTGAAGACGGTGCGGCTTTTCTTATCGGCTGAGAGAGCGAAGAAGCTCTCTATATAGACGCAGCTAGATAGATGCGATGGCTTCCGCCAGCCGCATCACGCCGATAACCTCAAGACCTTCGATCGAACCCTTCTTAGGCGCATTGGCTTTCGGCACGATGGCACGCTTGAAGCCGTGCTTGGCGGCTTCGCGCAGGCGCTCCTCACCGTTGTAGACCGGACGGATCTCCCCCGCCAGGCCCACTTCACCGAACAGGATCAACTCACCGGGCAGCGGCTTGTCACGGAAGCTGGAGAGCGCGGCCAGGAGCACGGCGAGATCGGCGCCGGTCTCGTTGAGCTTGAGACCGCCCACCACGTTCAGGAACACGTCGTGACCGAACATGGCGACGCCGCCATGCCGGTGCAGCACCGCCAGCAACATGGAGAGCCGGTTCACGTCCATGCCCACGGCGACGCGGCGCGGGTTGTTGAGGTGGCTCTCGTCCACCAGCGCCTGCACTTCCAGCAGCATGGGCCGGGTGCCCTCGCGGGTGACGGTGATGGCGGAACCGGCCACCGGTTCGCCGTGGCGCGAGAGGAAGATGGCTGACGGGTTCTTCACTTCCTTCAGGCCGGTCTCGGTCATGGCGAACACGCCGAGCTCGTTGGCGGCGCCGAAACGGTTCTTGACGGAACGGATGATGCGGTAGCGGCTGCCGGCGTCGTTCTCGAAATAGAGCACGGTATCCACCATGTGCTCCAGCACGCGCGGGCCGGCGATGACGCCTTCCTTGGTGACATGGCCGATCAGGATCACGGCGGTGCCGCTCTGCTTGGCATAGCGCGTCAGGAGCGCGGTGCTCTCGCGCAGCTGGGCCACGGCACCGGGGGCCGACTGCAGCATGACGGTGAAGACGGTCTGGATAGAGTCCACCACCAGGACCCCGGGCTTGGCCTTGTGGGCGGCCTCCAGGATGCGTTCCACGCAGGTCTCGGCGGCCAGGATCACGGGGGCATCCCCCACTTCCAGGCGCCGGGCCCGGAGGCCCACCTGGCTGAGCGATTCTTCGCCACTCACGTAGAGAACCGGGCGGCTCCGGGCCAGGCTGGCGGTGGTCTGCAGCAGGAGGGTGGACTTGCCGATGCCGGGGTCGCCGCCGATGAGGGTGACAGACCCGGGGACCAGACCCCCGCCCAGTACCCGGTCCAGCTCAGCCATGCCGGTGGGGAAACGGGGGCTGTCCTGGGAGCCTGCCTTGTCCAAACCCTCCAACAGGGTCGGCCCGTCAGGGCTGTCCGGGATGGCGGATCTTTGACCACCCGCCACGGAGCCACTCAGGGTCTGGGTCTCGGTGAGGGTGTTCCACGCGCCGCAGTCCGGGCACTGGCCGGCCCAGCGCAGCGATTTGCCGCCGCAGGCGTCACAGACGTAGACGGTCTTGGTCTTCTTCATGGGTCCGGAAGGGGTGCGTGAGGCGGCAGGATAACATGGCCCGCAAGACCCCTATTTCACGGGAGGTTTCCTTCCATTTCCATGAAAATTCAAGGTACTATGGACCATGCTTGATAAGGCCTCTTAGGGCAGGGGTAGGGGTGAAAAAGGGTTTTTTGAGCAGCGACTGGTTCGCAGGCGTGGCCTATGGACTGGTGTTCATCCTTCTGGCTTATGTCATCTTCTCGGACGGTTTCAACCGCACCGAGACGGCGGCCTATGACCTGGGGGTGAACTGGACGTCGGCTGCGCCGAGCCCGGACATCGCCGTCATCGCCATCGACGATGCCAGCATCCAGACCCTGGGCCGCTGGCCCTGGCCCCGCGATTACCACGCCGACCTGATCCGCAAGCTCCATCAAGACGGCGCCAAGGTCGTCGGCTTCACCGTGCTGGTGTCCGAGGCCCAGATGGACGCCGGCAGCATCTATATCAAGGACATGATGGACTTCTACGACAAGTCCTCATTGGGCCAAGCCGCGCCCTTCTCCGCTCCCGCCGCCGGCACCGCCCCGGTGGTGGCCAAGACTCCGAGCATCAGCGTACCCGGCAACGTCCGCAGCGACCTGGATGACCTGCGCCGGCGCCTGCAGGCTGCCGACGACGTCACCGATACCGACACCAAGCTCGCCGCTGCCATGCAGCAGGCGGGCAACGTGGTGGTGCCGATGCTGTTCACCCTGGGCGAGCCGCTGGGCAACCAGGGCAGCCCGACGCCGGACTACATCGCCCGCAATGCGCTCGGCAAGGTGTCCCAGGATTCGGAAGACATCCAGCCGCCCGCCACCAAGGACATGACGCCCCCGCTGGACGACTTCGCCAAGGTGAGCGACATCGGTTACCTGGTGCAGGTGCCGGACCATGACGGCGTGCTGCGCACGGAATCGCTGGTGCTGCGCTACTACGACTCCTACTACCCGTCCATGTCACTGGCCATCGCCATGAAGGACCTGAACCTCACGTCCAAGGACGTGCAGGTGATGCCGGGCAAGGGCGTGAAGGTCGGCAAGCTGTTCATCGGGACCAGCTCCGACTTCTTCATGAACAACTTCTACTACGCCGGCGCCAACGGCAACTCACCGTTCCCGGTGTACTCCTACGCCGACGTGAAGCAGGGCAAGATCCCGCCCGAGAGCTTCAAGGGCAAGATCGTGCTGATCGGCGCCACCGCGCTCGGCGTGGGCACCACGCTCGCGACGCCCACCGCCTCCACCATGTCGCCGGCCCTGGTGGAAGCCAACGTGATCTCCTCCATCCTGCAGCAGAACTTCTTCACGCATCCCTCCTGGGCACGCTGGGTGACGCTGCTGGCGGTACTCGGCATCGTCGCCTACCTGGCGCTGGGCCTGCCGAAGCTGAAGCCCAGCATCGCGGCCATGGTGAGCGCGGGCGTGATCGTGCTGCTGATGGTGATCGAGTTCGGCCTGATGAAGAGCAAGTTCATGTGGGTGCCGCTGATGGTGCCGGTGCTGATGCTCATCACCGGCCACCTGGTGGTCACCATCGTGCGCTCGGGCATGCTGAACCGCATGCTGGTGCGCAGCGAGGCCGACAGCGCCGAGAGCAACAAGATGCTGGGCCTCGCCTTCCAGGGCCAGGGCCAGCTGGACATGGCCTTCGAGAAGTTCCGCAAGTGCCCGATGGACGATTCCATCGCCGACCTGCTCTACAACCTGGCCCTCGACTACGAGCGCAAGCGCCAGTTCAACAAGGCCGGCTCGGTGTACCACTACATCAACGAGTTCAACCCGAAGTTCCGCGACGTGGCGGAGCGCATGAACCGCTCCAAGCAGATGGAAGGCACCGTGATCCTGGGCGGCGGTGGCGGCACCGCGGCAGGCACCCTGATCCTCGGCGACGGCACGGTGCAGAAGCCGATGCTGGGCCGCTACCAGGTGGAGAAGGAACTGGGTAAGGGCGCCATGGGCGTGGTATACCTGGGCCGCGACCCCAAGATCAACCGCGTGGTGGCCATCAAGACCATGGCCCTGTCCCAGGAGTTCGATGCCGACGAGCTCACCGAGGTGAAGGAACGCTTCTTCCGCGAGGCCGAGACCGCCGGCCGCCTCAACCACCCGAACATCGTGACCATCTACGACGCCGGCGAGGAACACGACCTGGCCTACATCGCCATGGAGTTCCTCAAGGGCAAGGACCTGGTGTCGCGCACCAAGAGCAACGCCCTGCTGCCGCCCAAGACCGTGCTGGAGATCATCGCCAAGGCCGCCGACGCCCTGGACTATGCCTATACCCAGAACGTGGTGCACCGGGACATCAAGCCCGCCAACATCATGTATGACGAGGAAAAGAACGAGATCAAGGTCACCGACTTCGGCATCGCCCGTATCACGGATTCCAGCAAGACCAAAACCGGCATGGTCCTGGGTACCCCCTCCTACATGAGCCCGGAACAGCTGTCCGGCAAGAAGGTAGACGGCCGTTCCGACCTGTTCTCCCTGGGTGTTACCATGTACCAGTTGCTGGCCGGCCAGTTGCCGTTCCAGGCGGACTCGATGGCGACCTTGATGTTCAAGATCGCCAACGAAGCCCATGCACCGGTGACCTTGTTCAGGGGTGAACTACCGGCCAGCATCGATACCGTGATCGAGAAGGCGATGCAGAAGGATCCCGAACAGCGCTACCAGCGTGGCGCCGAGTTCGCGAAAGACGTGCGCGCCTGCATCGTGCAGATCAGCTAGCTTAAGAAAGGCCAACGAGCATGAGCTATAAAGGCAAGCTGAATTTCGTCGGGCACAGCGACAAGGGGATGGTGCGCCCGAACAACGAGGACTCGATCAGCACTGATCTTGAGACCGGCCTCGTCGTGGTCGCCGACGGCATGGGTGGCTACAAGGCCGGCGAGGTCGCGAGCGGCATCGCCGTGCAGACCTTGAACGATTTCATCGCCGCCGGCATCAAGGACGCGCATAAGCATCAGGGTGCCGCAGCTGGCGACAACTTCAGCGCAGAGAGCCTGCTGCTGAAGAACGCCATCCTCAAGGCCAACGACATCATCCACCAGACGGCGAAGAGCCAGCCCCAGTGCGAGGGCATGGGCACCACCATCGTCGCCTGCCTGTTCTACAACAACCGCGTGTCCATCGCCCATGTCGGTGACTCGCGGCTCTACCGCATCCGCCATGGCCAGTTCGAGCAGGTCACCACCGACCACTCCCTGCTCCAGGAACTGGTGGCCCGCGGTTTCTACACCCCGGAGGAAGCCCGTAAGTCCCTCAACAAGAACCTGGTGACCCGGGCCTTGGGGATCGAGCCTACCGTCGAGGTGGATGTCCAGGAGGACGTGGTCATGCCGGGCGACATCTACCTGTTGTGCTCGGACGGCCTGAACGACATGGTGGAAGACGCGGATATTTACTTAACCCTTAAGACATTTAGTGCTAACCTTGAGACGGCAGCCCAACAGCTGGTCAAGCTGGCCTGCGACAACGGCGGACGTGACAACGTCTCCGTGGTCCTGGTACAGCCGATCAAGTCGTTCGAAGCCCAGAGGGGGTTCTTCGACCGGCTGACGGACTGGTTCTCGTGAGCGTCTGGGGTTCAAGAGCGCTGGATGAGAACGTGAAATACCAAGAGGCGAAGCCATGGGCAAGTTGATACTCACTCTGGATGGCCAGGAACTGGCGCAGTACGAGCTCGAGAAAGAGCGGTACACCATAGGGCGCCTGGCGGATAACGACATCCATATCGACAACATGGCTGTCTCCGGACACCATGCGCTCATCATCAACATCCTCAAGGACTCGTTCCTCGAAGACCTGAACAGCACCAACGGCACCTACGTCAACGGCAAGCTGGTCAAGAAGCATGCCTTGCAGGAAGCCGACGTGATCACCATCGGCCGGCATGCGCTCAAGTACGTGAGCGGCAAGGCCGCGGCGGCGCCCGGAGGCGATGCCGACGACTTCGAGAAGACCATGATCATCCGGCCCGGCACCAAGAGCCAGACCGGCGTGCCGAGCATGGACAGCGTGAACAAGGCGATCTCCGGCGCCGGCGGCGCCCCGATCGACGAGAGCAAGGCCGCGGGCCTGCCCCGCGCCAAGCTACAGGTGCTCTCCGGCGGCTTCGCCGGCAAGGAGCTGGAACTGAACAAGGCGCTCACCACCCTGGGACGTCCGGGCGTGCAGGTGGCGGCCGTGACGCGCCGCGCCGACGGCTTCTTCGTGGTGCACGTGGAGAGCGGCCAGGGCCACGGCTTCCCCACCGTCAACGGCAAGGAGATCGGCGCGCAGGCGCAGAAGCTCGCCGACAACGACGTGATCGAGTTGGCCGGCGTGAAGATGGGCTTCTACGAAATGAAGTAGCCCAGTCTCCAGGAACTGAATGAGAAACACCCGCCGAGAGGCGGGTGTTTCGTTTCCGGATTTGGATACCGCGATCAGCGGCGTGTCTTGTCTTTCACATCGACGACGTTGAACTTCACGCGCTGCGTGACGCCGCAGAGCAGTTCCAGCGGGATGGTGCCGGCGGCGCGGGCGATCTCCTCCACCGGCAGCTCAGGCCCCCAGGCCACCACCCGGTCCCCGACAGCCGGCGCGCGCACTCCGCGCAGATCCAGCGCGATCATGTCCATGGCCACGCGGCCCACCAGGGGCACGCGCTGGCCTTTCACCAGCATCGGGGTGCCGCTGGGAGCGTGGCGCGGATAGCCGTCACCGTAGCCGATGGCGGCGATCCCCAGGGTCATGTCCTCCGGGGCCACGAAGGCGCCGCCATAACCCACGCTCTCGCCCTCCTTGAGCTTCTTCACGGCTATGAGCGCGGTCTCCATGGTCATGACGGGCTTGAGGCCGTCGTCCGCGCCGGTCTTGGTGGGGAACGGCGAGGCGCCATAGAGCATGGAACCGGGGCGCACCCAGTCCGCGTGGCTCTGGGGCCAGGCGAGTATCCCGGCGGAGTTGGCGATGCTGCGCTCGGCCTTGAGACCTGCGGTGGCCGCGGCGAAGGCTTCCAGCTGGGCCACGGTCTTGGGATTGGATATCTCGTCAGCGGAAGCGAAGTGGGTCATGAGGCGCACCGGCTGCTTCACGGCCTTGGCCTTATTGAGGCGCTTCCAGGCATCCTGCACCGCCGCAGGAGCCACCCCTAAGCGGTTCATGCCGGTGTCGACCTTCAACCAGACGCCGAGCTGGTCCTTGAGATTGCACTTCTCGATGAGCTTGAGCTGGTAGTCGTCGTGGACCACCAGTTCGCAATCCCATTGCGCTGCCTCCTCCAGCTCCTGTTCGCTGAACACGCCTTCCAGCAGCACGATGGGGTTGGAGAGACCCGCGCGGCGCACGGTCTGGGCTTCCTCCAGGCTCGCCACAGCGAAGGCGTCCGCGTCAGCCAAGGCCTGGGCCGCCAGCGCCAAGCCGTGGCCATAGGCGTTGGCCTTGACCACCGCCATGATGCGGGACTTGGGAGCGAGTTCCCGGACGCGCTTGAGGTTGTGGCGCAGCGCGCCGAGATCGATGAGTGCGCCGGTGGCGCGACTCACGCGAAACCACCCTCCTCGCGAGTGTGGTTCTCGAAACGGGTGAAGCGGCCGAGGAAGGTGGTGCGCACGGTGCCGGTGGGGCCGTTGCGCTGCTTGCCGATGATGATCTCGGCGGTGCCCTTGTCGGGGCTCTCCTTGTTGTAGACCTCGTCGCGGTAGATGAACACGATGAGGTCCGCGTCCTGCTCGATGGAGCCGGATTCGCGCAGGTCGGACATGATGGGGCGCTTGTCGTCGCGCTGTTCCACGCTGCGGTTGAGCTGGGACAAGGCGATCACCGGCACCTTGAGCTCGCGGGCCAGGGATTTCAGGCTGCGGCAGATCTCCGAGATCTCGGTGGCGCGGTTCTCGCGGGTACCGGGTACCTGCATGAGTTGCAGGTAATCCACCACCATGAGCCCCAGGTTGTGGTCGCGCTTGAGGCGCCGGGCGCGGGCGCGCAGCTCGGTGGGCGCCAGGCCGCCGGTGTCGTCGATGAACATGGGCGCCTTGGACATGATGGATATCGCCGAACTGACGCGCTTCCAGTCGGCGTCATCCAGCTTGCCGGTGCGCACCTTCTGCTGGTCGATGCGCCCCAAGGACGAGATGAGGCGCAGAGCTAATTGTTCACCCGACATTTCCATGCTGAAGATGCCGGTGGGCACGCCCTTGCCGATGGCGGCGTTCTCGGCGATGTTCATGGCGAAGCTGGTCTTGCCCATGGAGGGGCGGCCCGCCACGATGACCAGATCGCCCGGCTGCAGGCCCGCTGTCATCTCGTCGAACTCGTTGAGACCGGTGGCGACACCGGTCACATGGCTGTCGGCGTGCAGCAGCGTGTCCAGGCGGTCCACCGCCTTGGCCATGAGCTCGTTGATGGGCACGTAGTTGCGGCCGGCACGGTCGCCGCGCTCGGCGATCTCGAACACGGAGCGTTCGGCTTCGTCCACCAGTTCCGCGACGCTGCGGCCTTCCGGGCGATAACCGGATTCGGCCAGCGTACCGCCGACGCGGATCAGCTGACGCAGCACCGAGCGCTCGCGCACGATGTCGGCGTAGGCACGCACGTTGGCCGCAGTGGGTGTGTCGCGCGCCAGGGTAGCGAGGAAGGCCAGACCGCCCGCCTGCTCCAGCTTGCCGCGGGCTTGCAGCCACTCGGAGAGGGTAACGACATCGAAGGGCTGGCTCTGGTTGGAGAGCTCGGCCATGGCGCGGAAGATGAGCCTGTGATCTTGCCGGTAGAAGTCTTCTTCCACCAGCCGGTCCGCCACCTGCTCCCAGGTGGCGTTATCGAGCATGAGCCCGCCCAGCACCGACTGCTCTGCCTCGACGGAATGCGGCGGTGTGCGCATGGCTTCCAAGGCGGAAGCCGTGGCCTGGTCCAGTGATTTGACGGCGGTGGGCATCTTGACGCTCTCTCCCGGAACTCGAATTTAGACGCGTGGACCCGAGGGGGCAAATGCAGGGTATAGGCCCCCGAATCCTGAGGGGCATCCAGTCACGGTACCGTAATGCTTGCGCAGAGCTGGAGGAATCTTCGGCTTATTCAGCGGCTTAGGGATTGCTTATTTTTTACCCAGGCCGCTGCCCCAAAAAGAAACGGGGGCATGCGCCCCCGTTCCATCGCGTCGTGTGCGAAACGCTTACTCTTCAGCCACCACGTTGACCGTGATCTCCACGTTCACGTCGGTGTGCAGGTGCAGTTCCACCTTGTGCTCGCCGGCGTTGCGGATCGGGCCCTGGGGCATGCGCACTTCCTTGCGTTCCACCTTCATGCCGGCCGCGGTCAGCGCATCGGCGATGTCGACGGTGCCCACGGAACCGAACAGCTTGCCTTCCTGGCCGGCCTTGGAGTTGATGGTGATGGCTTTGCCTTCGAGTCCGCTCTTGCGCTCCTGGGCGGCGCTGAGGGCTTCGATGGCGTGCTTCTCGAGCTCGGCACGGCGCTTCTCGAACTCCTCGACGTTCTTGGCGGTGGCAGGCTTGGCCTTGCCCTGGGGGATGAGGAAGTTGCGGCCGTAGCCGGCGCGCACCTTGACCTTGTCGCCCAGGTTACCGAGGTTCTCGACCTTCTGCAGGAGGATGACTTCCATTGTTAGTTACCTCCTCAGTGCTGGTCGGTGTAGGGCAGGAGCGCCAGGAAGCGCGCGCGCTTCACGGCGAGGGCCAGCTGACGCTGGTAGTTCGAGCGCGTGCCGGTGATGCGGCTCGGCACGATCTTGCCGGTCTCGGTGACATAGCCCTTGAGGGTGGCCAGATCCTTGTAGTCGATCTCGACCACGCCGTCCGCCGTGAACCGGCAGAACTTGCGCTTACGGAAAAAACGTTGCTGTGACATGTGCTTGTCCTCTCGGATTCTTTTGGATTACGCCTGCTCGCGATCGTCGTCGCGATCATCGTCGTAACGCTCGGCGCGGCCTTCCTTCTCCTCGTCCTTCGGCTTGACCAGCGCGGAGGGCTCGGTGACGGCTTCATCACGGCGCACCACCAGGTGGCGCAACACCGCGTCGTTGAAGCGGAACATGCTGATCAGTTCATTGAGCGTGTCCTGGCCACACTCGATGTTGAGCAGCACGTAATGGGCCTTGTGGACCTTGGCGATGGGATAGGCGAGCTGGCGGCGGCCCCAGTCTTCATGGCGGTGCACTTTACCGCCGGCGGACTCGATCATCGAGCGGTAACGCTCGACCATCGCGGGGACCTGTTCGCTCTGGTCAGGGTGGACCAGAAACACGATCTCATAGTGTCTCAATCGAAGCTCCTTATGGACTACCGGCTACCCGTCAAAGCGGTGTAGCAAGGGCTTCCGGCGGGTCTCGACGGAAGGGCGCGCATTATGCCGTAGGGCCAGGAGACATGCAAATTCAGTGGCTTACGGACGACTTCCCTGTGCGCCATAGCCTTGACAGGGCGAGCCTGAGGGTTATCATTCACCCTTAAGGATGAATGAATGATAACTGCAAGCAAGAACCTAGACCTGACCCTGGTGGCTCTAGCGGACCCCACCCGCCGGGCCATCCTGCAGCGCCTGTCCCGAGGCGAGGCCCGGGTCACGGACCTGGCAGCCCCCTTCCCCATCTCCCTGAACTCCGTATCCAAGCACATCCGCATCCTGGAGCGGGCGCGCCTGGTGCGCCGGCGCCGCGCGGGCAAGGAGCACTTGCTGAGCCTGGAACAGCAGCCCCTGGAGGAAGCAGCCGCCTGGATGGCTGCCCAGCGCAACATCTGGAACACCCGGCTGGACGTATTGGAGGCGCTGCTGGATGCCGACGCGGCAGGCCACACGGAAAGGCCCTGACTCCCCAAGGCTGACGAAGTCCGAAAACGGCGGGTAGCTGCGCGGCGCGCATGTTATCTCTGTTCCCGTCGTAAACCGGGAGACTCCCATGCTTAGACCCCTGCTCGCCCTGTCCCTGCTGGCCGCCATGGCGCCGGCTTTCGCTGTCGCGCCGCCCATCAACCCCGCCGCGCCGAACTGCCCCGCCGCGGAATTCCACCAGCTCGACTTCTGGCTGGGCGACTGGGACACCCAAGACAAGGACGCGAAGGACACCACCTCGGTGGCCCGCACCCACGTGGATCCGATCGCTGCCGGCTGCGCCGTGCATGAGCTCTATGAGCAGACCGATGGACTCATCGGCGACAGCATCCTGAGCTACGACCCGGTGCGCAAGCAGTGGCAGCAGACCTGGGTCACCAACCACGGTTCCATCATGCAGATCTACGGCAGCTTCAAGGACGGCACGCTGACCCTGCAAGGCGAGACGCACCTGCGTGACGGTCGCACCATCGGTCAGCGCATCACCTGGAAGGCCGAAGGCAAGGGCGTGCGCGAGACGGGCGTGAGCTCGAAGGACGGCGGCAAGACCTGGGAACCGTACTTCGACGTGCTGTTCGTGAAGCACACCGGCCCCTGATCCCGCCATCGACAACCTGGGAGATATTCCATGATCCGTGCCCTGCCTGCCTTAGTACTCCTCGCCGCCGCCCTGCCCTGCGCCGCCCATGCGGCGGACGCCAAGCCGGCGCTGCATCACTACTGCGATGACCCGGTGTACCACCAGCTCGACTTCTGGATCGGCGACTGGGACACCATCGACATGGGTGACCATCCGGACGGCAAGGGGCCTTCCATCGCCCATGCGGTGATCACCCCGGTGGTGGATGGCTGCGCCCTGCACGAGAAGTACGAGCAGACCGACGGACTGATCGGCGAGAGCTACAGCCTGTACGTGGCGTCCCGCAAGATCTGGCACCAGAGCTGGGTCAACAACGGCGGCGGCCTCTGGTTACAGGAGGGAAACTTCGATGGGCACGGCGTGCTGACCCTGACCGCCACCACCATCAGCAAGGACGGCAGCGAAGTGCACCACAAGATCACCTGGGCCAAGCAGGGCGACGGCGTGCGCGAGACGTCCGTGGCGTCGAAGGACGGCGGCAAGACCTGGGCGCCGGAGTTCGATTGCCTGTTCGTCAAGCACGGCACCGCACAGAAAGACTGAGACAAAGACGCAAAAGAGGCGCCTTCACAAGAAGGCGCCTCTTCTTAATTCGATGATTATTTCTTCTTAGCTTGTCGCTGGCGCAGAGCTTCGAAGAGCGAGACACCGGTAGCGACCGAGACATTCAGGCTCTCCACCGCACCCGCCATGGGGATCTTGGCCAGGAAGTCGCAATGCTCCTTGGTGAGGCGCCGCATGCCCTCTCCCTCCGCCCCCATGACGATAGCGATGGGACCTCTCAGGTCCAGCTCGTAGAGGCTCTGGTCCGCTTCGCCCGCCAGACCCACGAACCAGATGTTGCGTTCCTTGAGGTCGCGCAGGGTGCGCGCCAGGTTGGTCACCTGGAAGAACGGCGTCATCTCCGCAGCGCCGGAGGCCACCTTGCGGGCCACGGCGGTGAGGCCCGCGGAACGGTCCTTGGGGGCGATCACCGCGTGCACGCCGGCAGCGTTGGCGGAACGCAGGCAGGCACCCAGGTTGTGGGGGTCCTGCACGCCATCCAACACCAACAGGAACGGCGGTGCATCAAGTCTATCGAGCAGCGGGAACAGGCCGCCTTCATCCAGGAGTTCGGCACCTTCGGCTTCTGCCACCACGCCCTGATGCCGTGCATCCTGGGTCATGCGGTCCAGCTCGGCGCGGGGCACCCGCTGCACACGCACCCCCGCCTTCTGCGCCAGTTCCGCCACGCGGTTCAGGCGGTCGTCATGGCGGCTGTCCTGCATCCACAGGCCATGCACCCGCCCCCCGCTCTCCAACAGCGCGCTGACCGCATGCAGTCCGTATATGAGTTCTTTCATGGCTTCCCTAGCGCCGTCTGCGCGGTTTCTTGCTATCCCGTGATCCGGTCTGGCGGTTGGCCGCACGACCAGGCGCAGGCAATGCAGCCAGCTCGAAGTCTATCTTGCGTTCATCCACGTTCACCGCGGCGACCCGCACCCTCAGGCTGTCGGTGAGACGGAACACCCGGCCGGAACGCTCGCCCACCAGGCAGTGCCCCACGGCGTCATGGTTGTAGTAGTCGCTGGGCAGGGAGGTGATGTGCACCAGTCCTTCCACGTAGAGGTCCTTGATCTGGATGAACAGGCCGAAGTTGGTGACGCCGGTGACGATGCCTTCGAACTCCTCGCCCTGCTTGTCGCGCATGTACTCGGCCTTGAGCCGGTCCAGGGCGTCGCGGGTGGCTTCGTCGGCGCGTCGCTCGGTCATGGAGCAGTGGGAACCCATCTGTTCCATGTGCCCACCCGAATAGGTGAAGTCCTGTGCGGTACCGCCCTTCAGGGCATGGCGGATGGCGCGGTGCACCAGCAGGTCCGGGTAACGGCGGATGGGCGAGGTGAAGTGCGCATAGAAATCCAGGGCCAGGCCGAAGTGGCCCACGTTCTCGGGCGTGTACACCGCCTGGGCCAGGGAGCGCAGCAGCACGGTCTGGATGAGATGCCGGTCAGGCCGCTCCTGAACCTTCTCCAGGAGCCTGGCGTAATGCTCGGGTTCGGGTTTGTCGCCACCACCGAACTTGAGCCCCAGGGTACCGAGGAAGGCGCGCAGCTTTTCGACGCTCTCCTCCTTGGGGCCGGCGTGCACGCGGAACAGCGTCGCCAGCTTGTGCTTATGCAGGAACTTGGCCGCCTGCACGTTGGCGGCGATCATGCACTCTTCGATGAGCTTGTGGGCGTCGTTCCGCACCGTGGGCCGGATGGCCTCGATACCGCCCTTGGCGTCGAATACCACCTTGGTCTCGGTGGTCTCGAAGTCGATGGCACCGCGGCGTCCGCGCGCCTTGGCGAGGGCATGGTAGAGGTCGTAGAGCGCTTCCAGGTGCGGCACCAGGGCCTTGTACTCGGAGCGCAGGGCCGGATCGCGATCCTCCAGGATCTTGGCCACCTTGGTGTAGGTGAAGCGCGCCTGGGAACGCATCACCGCTTCGTGGAAGCGGGCCCGGCTCACCTCGCCGTCCTTGTCCACATGCATCTCGCAGACCATGCAGAGACGATCCACCTGTGGGTTGATCGAGCACAGACCGTTGGAGAGCACCTCCGGCAACATCGGGATGACCCGGTCGGCGAAGTACACGGAATTGCCTCGCTTCTGGGCCTCGTGGTCCAGCGCCGTGCCGGGGCGCACGTAGTGGGAGACGTCGGCGATCGCCACCAGCAGGCGGAAACCGCTGCCCTGGCGCTCGCAGAACACCGCGTCGTCGAAGTCGCGGGCATCCTCGCCGTCGATGGTGACGAGAGGCGTGGAACGCAGGTCCAAGCGACCCTGCTTCGCCTGCTCCGGCACTTCGTGGCTCAGACCGCGCACTTCGGCTTCCACCTCGGCGGGGAAAGCGTGGGGCAAGGCATGGGCATGGATGGCGAGCTCGGTGGCCATGCCGGCGGCGTTGCGCTCGCCCATGACACGGCTGACGCGGCCGATGACTGCGCTGTTCTTGCTGGGTTGCTGGGTGATCTGCACCACCACCATCTGTCCGTTGCGCGCGCCGCCGCGCTCCTGCACTGGGATCTGCACGCTGTGGGCGATGCGGGCGTTGTCGGGTGCCACGAAGCTCACGCCGTGCTCTTCGGTGTAGCGCCCGGCCAGCTCGGTGGTGTTGCGCTCCAGCACGTCCACCAGGGAGCCTTCGGGGCGACCGCGGTGGTCCACGCCTTGTATCCGCACCACCGCGCGGTCGCCGTGCATGAGTTCGCTCATCTGGCGCGGCGGCAGGAAGACGTCGTCGCCGCCCTCGTCGGGCTTCAGGAAACCGAAGCCATCGCGGTGACCGATCACGGTGCCCGCCATCAGCGGCAGGCGTTTCACCAGGCAGTATTCATCGCGGCGGTTCTGCACCAACTGGCCGTCACGCATCATGGCGCCGAGGCGCCGGTTAAGGGCTTCCACGTCCACGGCATCGGTCAGGCCGAGTTCATGCAGCAGGCGTTCGAAGGAGACAGGTTCCCCCAGCTGCTCGAGCCATTCGAGGATGGCCTCGCGGCTGGCGATGGGTCGGACGTATTTCTGGGCTTCCCGTTGAGCGTAGGGATCGGCGGAAGGCCTGGAACGGTGATGGGAGGGTGGTTTGCGGGTTTTCTTACGTTTCATGGTTGCATAGGATACAGGGACAACCCCTGTAAGCCGGATATTGGTACTTTTTAGAGGAAGTTCAAGGGTCTAGGGCCGGAAGGCACATTGACACCTGAGGGAGGGGTGGGTAAAGTGCCCGGCCTTCGCGCCCCTTAAAGCCCAGGTGGCGGAATTGGTAGACGCACTAGTTTCAGGTACTAGCGAGTAACATCGTGGAGGTTCGAGTCCTCTCCTGGGCACCAAGTTCTTAAATTCTCTTTATAGTCACCGTCCCTGGCACCTTAAATCTTGTCTCTTCCAAACGATAGCCCAGCCCGGGCATCCATGCCCGGTCGCTCAGCCGGGCGCGAGCAGTGCTCGCGCTAAAACCCCGGCTTCGCCCTCTCCTGGGCACCATAAGATTCAAGCGGTTACGACTCTTTCAGCTCTCTCAAATCACAAGCTTCCATTCATCCAGCGCCGTTCTATTTCGACCCGTCTTTCTCAGCCGATGGCCGTAACGCGAACGGTATGCCGCTGTTGAGCGCGCTGATGGCGGCGGCCATGTGCTCATCGCCGTCGAATTCCACGAACTCCGCTGCCACCCCACTCTTCGCCAACTGCTGTACCAGGGTGCGGGTCTTGCCGGCCTTGTCGTACTTGTCCTCATCGGGCGGGAACAGCTCCGCGACGGCCTGCTCGGCGGTCTCGCCGGGCCGCGCTTCGGGGTGATCGACGTACCAACGCCGGTAATCGTCCTCCAGGGCCGGGCTCGGGCCCGACTCCAGTGAACCTACCGTGACCAGCAGCCGAGGCTGGGTACGCCTCGAATCCGACTCGAAGGCCGGCGCTTCCTTGAGTATGGCCTCATGACCGTAGGGGATGTCCGGGCTGGCGGCCAGGTACACGTCGAAGCTCGTGGGCGACTTGAACAGGGCATGCAGCACGAACATGCCGCCCATTGAGTGCCCGAACAGGATGCGGCGGTGCGCGTCGACCCTGTAGTGCGCGCTCACCCAAGGCTTCACCACGCCGTCCAGGAAGGCCAGGAATTCGTCGGCGCCGCCGAGCTTGATGCCGTCGAAGTCCGGGTCCGTGGTACCGGGTGATGTGAAGTCGTAGCTGCGGCCCTCCGCATCGAAGAAGTCCTTCCCCGCCGGCGCGATGCCCACCACGATGGTGGGCAGGAGTTTCTCGTACTCGCGCATGCGCGCCACGTCGACCGCAGGCCCGAACCAGCCGTTGCCGTCGAGCACGTAGAGCACCGGATAGCCGTCTTTCGGTGCGGGCGCCTTCGGCACTGAGACCTGAACACGGTAGTGCCGGCCTTGCATCGAGCTCAGGGTCAGTTCCTGGTAGCGGCGGCTATAAGAAGCATCTTGCTTCGGCGCGGCGGCCGCCATGCCGGTCACGGCCAACAGGCACAGGAAGACGCTGGCGACAGCTCTTAGCGTAGTGGTGGATTTCATGGAGGCCCATCCATCGGCAAGATTAAGGACACGAAGTACCTGGTGCCGCCGATCCTCGGTAGAGAGACCAGGACCGGTGCTTCATTCGTTTGCGCCGTGGGTCTTGCTGAGACCCTGCGGAGCCACATAGGTTCCCGGTAAAATATTGTTACGATTCGTATCGAAGAATAAAACCTTTTTGGGTCCCGGGGCATCCAAGCTACATGCGAAAAACATCGACTCCCAGCCGTCGGGGTAGGACGGCATACGGAGTCCTGATGGCGGTCTTGGCGGGCATGAGCCTGCCGGCCTTCGCCCAGGACATTGCACCCGAAGTCCAAGCCGGCAAGGTGGATCCGGGCGCCATCACCGTGGATGGCCACCTGGACGAGCCCGCCTGGAGCCAAGCCGGCGTCATCGAGGACCTCACGCAGCAGAGCCCCCATCCGGGTGCGCCCACGCCGTACCACACCAAGGTGCTGCTGCTCCGGGACAACCACACCCTGTATATCGGCCTCGTCTGCGACGACCCGGACCTCTCCAAGCTCGCCACCCATACCCTGGTGCGCGACGGCAACCAGGGTTCCGACGACAACGTCATCTTCCTGCTGGACACATTCGGCACGAAGCGTTTCGCCTACGTGTTCCAGGTGAACGCCTCCGGCGCCATGGCGGATGGCCTGCAGTCGCCCACGCCGGCCATCAACAGCAACAACGGCGTGGACTACAACTGGGATGGCATCTGGCAGGCGAAGGTGGTGCAGAACGACCACGGCTGGACCGCGGAGATCGCCATCGATACCCGCAGCCTGCAGTTCACCACCGGCATCACCCGCTGGGGCTTCAACGTGAGCCGCAACGTGCCGCGCGACCTCTTGACCCTGGACTGGTCCGGCGTGACGCTCGATTCCTCCGTGTTCCAGTTGCAACGCGAGGGCACGCTGACCGGCGTGCAGGACATGGAACAGGGCAAGGGCCTGGACTTCCAGCCCTATGGCCTCATGAAGTACCAGACCGGCAGCGGCACCACCAGCAACGCCGGCTTCGACCTGAAGTACAACTTCAACCCGGCCTTGGCGGGTCTCTTCACCTACCACACCGACTTCGCCGAGGCGGAAGCGGACCAGCAGCAGATCAACACCGGCCGCTTCCCGCTGTTCTTCCCGGAAAAGCGCCAGTTCTTCCTGCAGGGCTCCAACCTGTTCACCTTCGGCTACAACCAGGGTACTAACTTCATCCCCTTCAACTCCCGCAACATCGGCCTGGTGGACGGCCTGGAGGTGCCGCTGGACGAGGGCGTGAAGATGATCGGCCAGTCGGACCAGGGTTCCATGGCCATCCTGGATACGCAGATGGGTGGCAGCGCGCAATCCGACGCCACCAACCTGTTGGTGGGGCGCGGCACCTACAACCTCACTCCGGAACTGCAGGTGGGCGGCCTGGTGACCCACGGCGATCCCAACGGCACCGATAACAACACCTTCACGGGTGCCGACGCCACCTGGAAGACCTCAAACTTCCTGGGCGACAAGAACCTGAACATCTCCGGCTGGGCGGCCCACTCCGCCGGCGATTTACCTTCCGGCGATCCCAATGGCTATGGGTTGGACCTGGAGTACCCCAACGACCTCTGGTACGCGCACCAGCAATTCAGCCAGTGGGGCGACGCCTTGGACCCGGCCTTGGGGTTCCTGCCCCGCCCCGGGACCCGCTACAGCATCAGCGAACTCAGCTACCAGCCGCGGCCGGCAGCGGATAGCTGGTTCAACTGGGTACACCGCTTCTGGTTCTACGGCCATTACTACGAGTACGACGGCGTGGGCGCACAGGACGGCGGCAAACAGACGTCGGAGTGGTTCTTCAGTCCGGAGATGTTGACCCAGAGCGGTTGGTACTGGGAGTTCGACGTGTACCAGGACTTCGACCGGCCCACCCAGGCTTTCGAGCTGGTGCCGAACGTGAGCGTGCCGGCAGGGCCCTATACCTGGAACCGCCGCCGCATCCAGTTCAACTCACCCCAGTCCGAGACACTGTGGTGGGAGGTGATCGATTCCCAGGGCACCTACTACGCCGGCACCTCGCACCACCCCCTGGTGCTGTTCAGCTGGAACACGCCGTCGGGCCGCCTGGTGCTGCAACTGCAGCAGGAATGGTTCTTCTACTACGAGCCGCAGCAGTTCGCGGCGCCCGGCGGCGCCGACCACGGCGTCACGCGCCTGACCACCCTCACCGGCACTTACTCCTTCACGCCGAGCTTCTACATCACCACCCAGATGCAGTACAACAACGGCATCCCAGGCGTGAGCAGCAACACCCAACTGCGCTGGATCGTGGAAGACGCCAGCAACATCTATCTGGTGTTCAACCACGGCGTGGTGAGCGAGACGGACGGCCTGGGCCAGCCGGTGATCGAGAGTGGAAACGAAGTCATCCTGAAGGTGCAGTGGGATTTCCGTAACTGACTGATCAGCGGGACTGGGCCAGGTAGATCTGTTCCAGCGCCTTGCGGTCGATCTTGCCATTGGTGGAGACCGGCAGCTCGGCAGCCACCAGGAGTTCCGACGGCACCATGTAGGGCGGTAGCGAGGCGCCCACCTGCGCCTTCCAATCCGTAGATGGCTGTCCGCGGCCCGAGAGGGTGACGTAAGCCACCAGCCGCGCCACGGCGCCATCGGCGCGGCGCAGCGGGACCACAGCGGAGCCTGAGACTCCGGGCAGCTTCTGCAAAGCCTTATCGATCTCCTGCAGCTCGATGCGATAGCCGTTGAGCTTGATCTGCTCGTCGCGGCGGCCGCGGCAGAATAAGAGCCCTCCCTCGCCCATCTCCCCCAGGTCGCCGGTGCGGAAGCCGCGCTGACCACCTTCCTCGAACAGTTTCTCCGCGTTGAGTTCGGGCCGGTTCAGATAACCGTGCATCACGTGGGACCCCAGGATCTCTATCTCACCGTCCTCCGCTACCCGCACCACGCTGTCAGGTTTGGCGCGGCCCACGGGCAATGGGTCGAAGCGCGCCAGGATGTCGTCGTCGATGAATACCCAAGTGGTGGCGACGGTGGCTTCCGTGGGGCCATAGGTGTTCAAGACCTGTGCCGCCGGGAAGCGTTCACGCAGGCGCTTCA
>Ga0265338_10003063_pt1 | contig 24015 bp, 21 predicted proteins | sample 42126metaG_FD_193579 | JGI IMG/M metagenome (GOLD analysis project Ga0265338, IMG submission 193579) | Rhizosphere microbial communities from Carex aquatilis grown in University of Washington, Seatle, WA, United States - 4-21-26 metaG | ecosystem: Host-associated > Plants > Roots > Rhizosphere... | reverse complement strand
CGGCACGGCACTGGGCAGCGCAGCACTGGGCAGCGCAGCACTAGGCAGCGCAGCACTAGGCAGCGCAGCACTAGGCCGTACGGCACCGGCCGATGGCGCGCTATCCGCTGGGGCACCAGCCGATGGCGCGCTGGCCGACGGGACGTTGCCGGCCGACGGGACGCTGCCGGGCGACGGGACGTTGCCCGGCGGAGCACTGGGCGGCGCCAGGCGGCCGAGCGCGTGGGCGGCTGGCCAGGTGCCCACGGGCGACGGGCCGGTCGGCGAAGGGCCTGCTGGCGAAGGGCCGGGTGGCCGGCTAGCGGCCGGAGTGTCGGCGGACCGACGGGGTGGCGGCGGCAGATCGGCTGACGGGCCAGTTGACGGAGCATGCCTGGCCGGACCTGCGTGGGCCCCCGGACCTGCCTGGGTCACGGGCCAGCCCCACTCGGCCGCGGGCAGCTGAACCGACCCTGGTTGCGGGGTCAGGCCGGGCTCGGCGGTCCGCTCCTCGTGCGGGGATCCCGGTTGCGCGGGCAGTCCTGGCTGCGGAACCTGCGCATGCCGGGGAGCCGGCCCGGGCTGCGGGGCCAGCCCGGGCCGGGCTGGCGCCCCGGTGCCGGGAGTCTCCCGAAATCCCCCGGACTCCCAGGCGGGCGGTACAGCGCGGCTGAAGCCTGGCTCTGGCCGGGCGGCCGGGCCGGGCCCGGCCGTCGGCTCGTACGCCAGGCCACGAGCTGTGCTGGGATACTCCTCCCGGCCATCATGGGATACCTCGATGAGCCCGGGATGGGACGTTGATTCCGCCCTTGACCTGGCCCGGGCCGACCTGGCGGGGGCCGGCCTGGCCGGGGCCGCCCGGCGGGGCGCCGACGGCACGCCGGGCGGAACTGCGGGCCGAGGGGCAGGCACCGACGTGGGCGGCGCCACGCGCTCGCGCTCGGGGCGGGCGGATCGCTTGTCGGCGGCCCGGCGGCTCGACGACGACTTGCGCCGCCCCGATCCAGTCCCGCGGTCTGCTCCGCTCTGGCGGTCCTCGTCAGGCTGGCGATCCTCTTCCGGCTGCCCCGGTGCGGCGGCGCGGCGCCAGACCTTGCCCACGACGGCGATCTCGTCCTGCTCCGCGAGGGCCGTCATACGGCACCACGTGGCAGGCTCTCCCAGGTAGCGGACCTGCGAAATGATCAGTTCGGGAAGGCGCTTGCTCTCCAGGACGGGGCGGGTGGCCAGCCAGGTGAACACGCCCGGCGGCAGGACATACAGCCAGAACAGCGAGTGGTTGAAGGGCAGCCCGAGCAGGGTGAGCAGCACCACATAGGGCACAGTGATGGCCGCGAACACGGCAATCTGGCCGACCGGGACTGGCATCGGCAGCCGGAAATCGTACAGCTTGTAAAGCCGCTTCTCGATGCGCCAAATGCTCGTGTACGTGGGCAGATCCACCTGGTGCTCTCCTTCCGGCCGGGGCGGAGATTCAGTGGACGCCGAGTGCGTTCGCGATGCCCTGGGCGAGCGTCTGAACAATGCTCGGGGTGTAGAAGATCACGGCGATCGCTACCGCGAGGACGACAAACTGTACAAACCGGATGATTTCCCGCGTGAAGAGAAAGAAGAGCGCTACGATCCCAACGATCCCAAGGAACAACGGCCCGAAAAGCCCCTGCAGATAGGTCACGAGACCCGAGGTGCTGATTGACGCCGCAGGGGCCGCGACGATGAGCGAGTGGATCGGCATTACCTACTCCGGGTTATGTGGATTACGCCTGGCCTGGGAGGGCGCATGCGGTTATTGGAGTCCGTCATGGTGGCCCCGATGATGTGGTTGAGGCGCTGATGTCCATGACATACCAGGTTCCGCTGCGCTGCACGATGGTCAGCGCATAACTCATCTCAAGCGAGGCGGGCGCTCCGCCCTTTGTCACACCACTCTGCACCGGAACACCCCACAGCACGGTCGCCGTGATATGCCGGGTCGTCCCCCCTGGGGGCACACTGATGGTGGCGATGGATTTGAACGTCAGCGCCCCGCCCAGGCCGCTCACTGACGCGCCGGGGGCCAGGAATCTGCCGAGCGTGACCTGATTGCCGCTGGCGAACGCCTGGAAGAACGCCGGAAGCTGGCTCATCAGCACGTTCTGCGTGGCGGAGTCGGTCCCGGCACCGGTGCCGGACGCAGCCGGCACGGAGACCCGGGCCGGCCCGGCGAGCCAGGCCGGCTCGCCGGAGACGACAAGCCCGGCGCTCGTCGCGTAGATCGGCACGCCCAGTTCCATCAGCTGGCCGTTGACCCTCGCCAGCAGAGTCACGACCGCATGCGAGGCGTCACGCACATCGATGCCAGCGACCTGTTCCGACTGCAACTGCAGGGATCCCGTCCCGTTCCAGCCCAACTGCGAGTCGGCGCCGGCGGGCAGGAAGCCGGCCAGCTGGCTGGCCCGCTGCGTCACGGTGGCCGGGCTGAAGTTCAGGTACACGTCGCCGAACTGCAGGGCGTACGCATCCGCGAGCGTCACCGGGAACCGGCTGGCCGGGCTCGCAGGCGGAGCCCCGGTCGCGGTCCCTGGCTGTGTCTCACCGGTGACGATCGCGGTGACACCCCGGTAGATGATCAGGAGCAGGGCGGCCCACAGGACGACGCGGAAGGTCCACACAAGCCAGCGCCCGCCGGCCCCGCCCCAGCCACGCGACGGACGGCCACGGGTGGCCAAGCTGGGCTCCAGGTGCTCGGTCCCCGCGTTGTAGCCCCCGCCGTGTACGGCTGACTGCGGACTGCGATCAACGGTTGACCTGCGAACCATCGCACCTCCGCCCGTTCCTGCCACCCGCAGCAATGAGTTGCGGCGCTATCCATGTCCGTCTTGCGGACTATTCTGCGCCATAACGCGCCTAGCGGGGAGTCCCTTCCGCAGGTAACGGGGTCGGCGCCCCTGCGGACGAACCGGTCGCCGAACCGGACCGGGTCCCCACGATTGCCAGAGTATCGGCTCTGACCTGCGAAAATAGCCATGCAGGGCACTGAACCAGGTAGTGGCTGTTCAGACAGGTCGCACGATCCTCAGGAACAGGACTATTTGGCCAGCACACCCGCTGCCGGCGGGTCGGCGCCGCCATCTGGGGTCAGAAAAGCGCTGTCTCGCTGGTCCGGGCCAGGATGGCCGCCACGGTCTCGTCGACCGTCATGACCGAGTTGTCCAGCCACAGGCCGATCCGGGGAGTCTCCTGGCGCAGCACCAGATCAAGGGTGTGCGGCGTCCAGGTTCCGTACCCGTTCTTGGCCCGGCCCGCCTCCCGCTCCGCGACCACCTCCGGCGAGGGAGCAAGGACCACCAGATGCAGCGGCCTGGCGGTGATCAGCGCCAGGAAGCGCGGCACGAAGCCACCCAGGATGACGTCCTGGACCACGACCGAGAAGTCCTCCTCGTGGAAGCTTTCCACCGCGTGCGCAGCGAGCCGGTAACGCAGCCACAGCTGGCGCTGGGCCTCGGGGCCGCCTTCCGGATCCGCTGCGACCTGCCCGGACCGGATCATGCGGCGGTACGCATCCCCGCGGACGTGGACTCCGCGGTCAAACTGGGCGGCGAGCCGCTCGGCCACAGCGGATTTCCCGGCCGCCATGATGCCGGTAATCACGAAAACAGGGCGCTCGCTCACTCCCCCATCCTGCCTTGCCGCAGGGGCCTGCTCAGGCCCGGCCGCCCCAGGGCCACCTCCAGCCGGCCGTTATCCGGGTTAGCAGCGCCATCATGGGTAGGGGACTACCGGCGCCCATGATCGTGAGCGCGAACCGGAGTGCTCGCTGCAGCGAGGAAAAAGGGGCATGGACATGAAGTGGTGGCAGTGGGTGTCAACGGCTGTCGTCGTGGCCGTCGGCGTGGCCCTGTTCATGGGCAAGGACGACATAATCCGGTACAACCGCATGCGACGTATGTGACAACCGCTCAGCCTGATTACACGTTGAAGCGGAACTCGACCACTTCGCGCTGCCGATAAACATCACCACAACGATGGTCAGCGCGGACCCAGCGGGGTAGGCGTGGCTCATGTTCGATGGCTTCCAACTTGACCGCGTTCCCTATGGTCACAGCGGCGCGAGGATCATCAGGATCTCGTCTCTGGTGTCGTCGGGGGCGAAGCGGAGCTTGCCGGGCCAGCGGCCTGTTACCTGCCAGCCGAGCCGGCCGTAAAAGCCTTCGAGGCCCATTCCGCCGCGCACCGCCAGGTGGAGCTGCTCCAGGCCCATCTCGTCACGGGCAACTTCCCTGAGCCGGCTCATCAGGGCCGATCCGATGCCTGCGTTCCGGCGCACGAGCTGCGTCTGCAAGTGGCTGACCACACCCCAGTGCGCGATGAGAGGGCTGGGGTCGCGGCTGAGGGCCACCCAGCCCGCGAGGGCGCCGCCGACACGGGCAAGCAGTATCCGGCTCTGGCTTGGGTTGAGGCGGCCCGCAAGGGCATCGACTGCCGGCCGGACGTGACTTCCGTCGACTGGGGGAAACGGGAATCCCGCCGCGCCGCCGGCGTTCGTGACCGCTACCCAGCATGCGGTCAGCTCCTGCCTCACCGCTGGATAGGCCTCACCTGGGCGGGTGAGCTGGGTTATGTCGAGGTCCTCGCGGTTCGTCATGACCCGACCGTCTCACCCAGAGGTGACAATTCCCGCAGCGCTTCACGACGGCACGGCGTCGTGAAAGAACACATGCTCAGGGTCGCCGTCGTCAAGGCCGCTGAGAACTCCGCTGGCGGTCCAGCCTTCACTACGCAGCAGTTCCCTCATCGGAGCATTCGACTGATTCGTGGAAGTGAACACCCTCGATGTCGAAGCATGCCCCAGGGCGGCCCGCATGAGGAGACGCGCGAGGCCCTGCCGCCGCCAGGGAGGCGCCACGAAGAGCAGGTTAATGAAGTCGCGGTGGTAGAAGTGGCCGGGCCTGATGCCTAGGAAGCCGACGATCTGACCGTGCTCGACGGCAACCAGGCTGGCTCGTTCCCGGACGAGCCAGCCCGGATCTCCTCGCGCCTGCCGGGCCCTGGGGATCGATGACCACGATGGCACCGACGTCGGCGGCCTGCGCGGCGCGGAATTCAGTCATGGTGAGCCTTCACGATGGTTAGACGTTGAAGCGGAACTCGACGACGTCGCCGTCGCTCATCACGTAATCCTTGCCTTCGATGCGCACCTTGCCCGCGGCGCGGGCGGCGGCCATCGATCCCGCGGCCACCAGGTCCTCGTACGCGACCACCTCAGCTTTGATGAAGCCGCGCTGGAAGTCGGTGTGGATCACGCCGGCCCCTTCGGGCGCGGTGGCGCCGACCGGGATTGTCCAGGCCCGGGTCTCTTTCGGGCCCGCGGTGAGGAAGGTGGTCAGTCCCAGGGCCCGGAATCCGGCCCGGGCCAGCTGGGCCAGCCCCGGCTCGCCGAGGCCGAGGCCGGCCACCATCTCGGCCGCCTCCTCCTCAGGCAGCTCAGCCAGTTCCGCTTCCGTCTTGGCGTCGAGGAAGATCGCCTCCGCCGGGGTGACGAGCGCGGCCAGCGCCGCCCGCTGCGCCGCGTCGCCGAGCCCGGCGTCGTCCACGTTGAACACGTACAGGAACGGCTTGGCCGTCAGCAGTTGCAGTTCACGCAAGTCGGCTACGTCGATGCCGGCGGACGACGCACCCGCGAACAAGGTGGTCCCGGTGTCGAGCAGCTTCTGCGCGGCCATGGCGGCATCAGCGGCCCGGGTCCGTTCGGGATTCTTGGCGAATTTTGCTTCTTTAGCGAGCCTCGGGGCGGCCTTTTCCAGTGTTTGCAGGTCGGCCAGGATGAGCTCGGTCACCACCGTGTCGATGTCACGTTCCGGCGACACGTCGCCGTCCACGTGGCTCACGTCGGGGTCGGCGAAGACCCGGACCACCTGGCAGATGGCGTCGGTCTCCCGGATGTGGGCGAGGAACTGGTTACCCAGGCCCTGGCCCTGGGCCGCGCCGCGGACCAGGCCGGCGATGTCCACGAACCGCGCGGTGGCGGGCACGATGCGGGCCGAGTCGTAGAGCCCGGCGAGAACCTGCAGCCGCGGGTCCGGGATGCCCACGACACCGACGTTCGGTTCGATGGTCGCGAACGGGTAATTGGACGCCAGCGCCCCGGCCCTGGTCAGCGCGTTGAAAAGGGTGGATTTGCCGACGTTGGGCAGGCCGACGATGCCGATGGAGAGGCTCACCCGGGCGAGTCTAGAGGGTAGCTGGCGGTGCTTCCCTGGCCCCGGCCTGCCACCGGCCGGGGTCCCCGGCCAGCCGCTCGGATATGTGGGCGCTCGGTGCTGGAGGGCAAGCGGTTTGCGTCCACAAATCAGGACGACCTTCTCATGAGCCCCGGCCGGGCCATCCGCGTGGCACCCGCCAACTGTCCGCGGCGGCTGCGACTATGGCAATCATGAACGCGATCTTGCTGCTGGCCGTGCTCGCGGCCGGCCTCCTGCTGGGCGCGGTGATCGGCCTGCTGTACGCGCGAGGCCGCCAGGCGGGCGTCCTGGCCGAGCTCACCGGCCAGGCCCGCGCCGCCGACGAGCGGGCCCGCGCCGCCGACGAGCGGGCAGATCTGGTCGGCGACCAGCTCGCTGACCGCTTCCAGGCACTCTCCGCCCAGGCGCTCGACGCCAGTACCCGCCGCTTCCTGGAGATGGCGGAGGGCCGGCTGGGCGCCGCCAACGCCCGGGCCGCTGGCGAGCTGGAGACCCGGCGTGCCGCCGTGGAGCATCTTGTCGGCCCGCTGAAGGAGACACTCACCCGGGTGGAAGCCCAGCTTCGTGACTCGGACGCGGCGCGCCAGGCGTCGCACGCGGCGCTCGCCGAGCAGGTCGCCATCGCCCGGCAGAGCTCAGACCAGCTCCGCACCCAGACGCAGGCCCTGGTCACGGCGCTGCGCCGCCCGGAGGCCCGCGGCCGCTGGGGCGAGATGCAACTGCGCCGCGTGGTGGAACTGGCCGGGATGAGTGCCCGGTGCGATTTCGATGAGCAGGTGAGCCTCTCCACGGACGACGGCGCGATGCGGCCGGACCTGGTCGTCCGCCTGGCCGGCGACAAGAACATCGTGGTGGACTCGAAGGTCTCGCTGGCCGCCTACCTGGAGGCCGCCGAGGCCACCGACGAGTCCGTGCGTGACGCCCGGCTCGGTGCGCACGCGCGGCACCTGCGCCAGCATGTGGAGCAGCTCGCCGCCAAGGCGTACTGGGCGGCGCTCAGCCCGGCCCCGGAGTTCGTCATTCTCTTCATCCCCGGTGAGGCGTTTCTCGCTCCTGCCCTGGAGCATGACCCGGGGCTGCTGGAGTACGCGATGGGCCGCAAGGTGCACATCGCCACCCCGACCACGCTGGTCACGATGCTGCGCACGGCGCAGTACGCGTGGCAGCAGGCGGCGCTGTCGGACAATGCCCGGGCCGTGTTCGACCTCGGCCGGGAACTGTATGACCGGATCTCCGGGATGGGTAAGCACGTGGACCGGCTCGGCCGGGCCCTCACCAACGCCGTGTCCACCTACAACCAGGCGGTCGGCTCGCTGGAGAGCAGGGTCCTGGTCAGCGCGCGGCGGCTGAACCAGCTCGGCGTGGTCGACGGTGAGCTGGACACGCCCGGCCTGGTCGAGGAGACCACCCGGGCGCTGTCCGCGCCGGAGCTCGCCGCCGAACCGGGCCCGCAGCTCGTCGCCGAACCGGGGCCGGCCGGGCTGGCGGACCGGGCCGGATCGGGTCCGGCCCGCCTGGAGCCGGGCGAGCTGCTCACCGGGCCCGGCCGCGCCGTAGCGGCGCGCTAGCCGCGACACGGCCTGCCCATGGCGAGCGGCGACAGCGCCTCCGGGGACCGGAACAGTCCGCGGACCCGGCTGTCCGGGCCGGGCCATGGGGCAAAGAGCGGAGGGCCGCGCCGCGCGGGATGACACCCCCGCGGGATGAACGTGCCGGAACCATGCGCAGCACGGCTGTCGCGGACCAGGCCACAGCGGCCAGGTAGCGTGACGGCGGGGTCTCCCGCCTGACCGGCGGGAGGGAGGAGCAGAGCGTGTCCCAGCCATGGCAGGAAATGTCCTGGCCCGCGCGCGGGCCAGCAGGAGGCAGCGCCGGGCCGCCCGGTGGCCCGGGGAGCGATTGGCCGCGGAGCCGGATCGACCTCGCCGCCGGGCCGCAGGACCGGGCCGCAGCCGATGCGCGGATGCCCGAGCCAGCAGGCCGGCCAGACTGGCGCCCGGCCGCCGGTCACCAGCCGGGCGCGCTGCTGACCGGCCGCGGCGCCCTCCTGGGCATGTTCGTGCTGTCCTTCCTCGGCATCCTCGTCGCCAGCTGGCTGCATTGGAGCCCGCTCGCGGGCGGCAGCTTCGTGCTCGGCTGCGCGGCGGCCGCGTTGCGGACCAAGCATCGCGACCTGCTGACCGTCGTGGTCAGCCCGCCGCTGCTCTTTTTCGGCGCGCTGGTCGGCGTCAAGGCGCTCACCGCCAGCGGCGACCGGCTGGTCTCGGTCGCCGGGGGGACCGCCCTCACGCTGGCGACTGTCGCGCCGTGGCTGTTCGCCGGCGTCGCGCTGTCCCTGATCATCGCGTGGTGTCGTGGGCTGCCGCGCTGTGTCAGTGACCTGCGCCGGGACCTGCGCGGGGACACAGAGGCTGGCCGTGCCCGGGCCGCCGGGGGCGGGTATTCCCGTCCCCGCACCGGCTCAGGGGGCAGGAGCTAGCCCGCTGCTGGGCGAACGTCCGGCCCGCTGCGGGCCGGACGGCTAGCTAGCCCTCGCGCGGCACCGCACGGCGCAGTTCGGGCGGCAGCGCGAACTGGAGGTGCTCCTCGACCGCTTCGACTTCCTCGACGCTGCCGAACCCGCTCTCGGCCAGCCGGTCCAGCACACCGGAGACGAGGTCCTCGGGAACTGAGGCTCCGCTGGTCACCCCGACCGTGGCCACGCCATCCAGCCAGCCCGGTTCGACCGCCGTGGCGTCGTCCACCAGATAGGCCGCGGGTGCCCCCGCGTCCAGGGCCACTTCGACGAGGCGCACCGAGTTGGACGAATTGCGCGAGCCGACGACGATGACCAGGTCTGATTCACTAGCGATCTGCTTCACGGCCGCCTGACGGTTCTGTGTCGCGTAGCAGATATCGTCGCTCGGCGGGTCGGCCAGCAGCGGGAACCGCTCACGGAGAGCTGCCACCGTCTGGTTGGTCTCATCGACCGAGAGCGTGGTCTGGGACAGCCAGGCCACCCGGGCCGGGTCGCGGACTTCGACACCTGCGCCGCCCTCGGGCCCGTCCACCAGGTGAATACGGGTCGGCGCCTCCCCGGTGGTGCCGACGACTTCCTCGTGACCCTCGTGCCCGATGAGCAGGATGTCGAAGTCCTGGGCCGCGAATCGCCGGGCTTCGTTATGCACCTTGGTGACCAGCGGGCAGGTCGCATCGATGGTACGCAGGCTGCGGCGCTTGGCATCTTCGCGGACCTGCGGGGCCACGCCGTGCGCGGAGAAGACGACGACCGCGCCTTCCGGCACTTCCTCAGCCTCGTCGACGAAGATCGCGCCGCGCTCCTCCAGGCCCCGCACCACGTGCTTGTTGTGCACGATTTCTTTACGCACGTATACCGGCGCGCCGTAGCGCTCAAGCGCGATCTCGACGGACTGCACAGCGCGATCAACCCCTGCGCAGTATCCGCGGGGTTTGGCGAGCAGGACACGTCGGGTCTTCACGGGCATGTCCCCCATGGTAGTTGAGCCACTCACGCCAGCCTCTCCCGCCGCACCTGTGCCCCTCGTCCGACGGTAGCCTGTCATGTCCGGTACTACTGACCCCAGCCCGGTTTTACGGCACCATGGCCGGTGACTAAGAATGGTCCGCAGACGCCTGCCGCACCGGGTCGGCATGCTCCCAGGCCCAGCCGGGCCTCCCAGCCCCAACGCGCGGTGCCAGGGAAGACCAGAGGGAGAACGATCGCGATGCCACTGCCGCAGGTCAACGAACGTATCAAAGAGGTCCCGGCACAGGCGCTGCGGGCTGTTTTCGCTGGTATCGGCCAAGTGCTCCTGGTGGCCGACAAGATCAGGAACCGGGCGGCTGAGCACCCTGCGGCGACGGCACCGGCCACCGCCGCGCCCGCCGAGGCCCCGGCTACCGCGCCTTCCGGCGAGTCAGCCGAGTCGGCCAAGACGGATAGCTCCCGGTGGAGGTCGCTGGACGAAACCGGGAACGTCAGGCTCATCTCCGAGGCTGACCAGGCCGCCGCGACAGCTCCGCCCGCCCAGGCCGCACCGGACGCCGCCGCACCGGCTGCGGGAGCTCCGCCCGCCGAGGCAGCTCCCGTTGAGGTGCCGGCCGCTGAGGCGGCCGAGGTGCCACCCGTTGAGCCGGCCGCCGAGGCGGCCGAGGAGCCACCCGTTGCGGCACCGGCCGCCGAGGTGCCGGCCCCGCAAGCCCCAGCCCCAGCCTCAGCCCCGGCCGCGCCAGGCGGCGGGCTGCCGCTGTCCAACTATGACGAGCTCACCATCCCCTCGCTCCGCGCCCGGATGCGGGTGCTGAGCGTGGTCCAGGTCACGGCCCTTCTCGACTATGAGAAGGCCACCCAGGGCAGGGCGGCAGTGATCACCATGTTCGAGCGCCGCCTGGCCAAGCTTGAGCAGGAAGAAAGCTGAACATCGCGCCCGCGCCCGCGAACCTAGTGACCGGTCACCATGGCCCTTGAGACGTCGGCCGACTCACCTGTCCCGGTGCGTACCGTCATGCGCCTGGTCGGTGACTGGATCGGCCGTCTCGGGCGGATCTGGGTCGAAGGGCAGATCGCCGAGCTGACCAGGCGTGGCAGCACCGCGTTCCTGACCCTCCGCGACCCGATCGCCGCGGTATCGGTCCGGGTGATCTGCCCGCGCGGCGTCCTCGACGCGACGGACCCGCCGCCCGCCGAGGGGGCCAGGGTCCTGGTCTGGGCAAAACCTGACTTCAACGCGGCCAAAGGGTCATTTTCGCTGTCCGCCGTTGAGATCCGCGCCGTTGGCATCGGTGAGCTCCTCGCCCGGCTGGAACGGCTGCGGCGGGCCCTGGCCGCCGAGGGCCTTTTCGCCGCGGAACGCAAACGGCGGCTGCCGTTCCTGCCCGGACAGATCGGCCTGATCTGCGGGCGCGACTCGGCCGCGGAAAGGGACGTCCTCCGCAACGCCGCCCGGCGCTGGCCTGCGGTGCGGTTCCGGGTGGAGCAGGTCGCGGTCCAGGGCGGGCACGCCGTCACCGAGGTCATCGACGCCTTGCAGCGCCTCGACGCCGACCCAGAGGTTGAGGTGATCATCATTGCCCGCGGCGGCGGGTCGATCGAGGACCTGCTGCCGTTCTCCGACGAATCCCTCGTCCGGGCCGTGGCCGCCTGCCAGACCCCCGTGGTCAGCGCCATCGGGCACGAGCAGGATGCGCCACTGCTGGACCACGTCGCCGACGTCCGCGCGTCCACCCCCACCGACGCGGCCCGGCGGGTGGTCCCCGACGTGGCCGAACAGCTCGCGCTCATCGCCCAGTTGCGCGGCCGGGCCCGCAACTGCGTGCGCGGCCGGCTGGACCGCGAATCGTCATGGCTGGCGGGCCTGCGGTCCAGGCCCGCGCTGGCCTCCCCGCTCCGTGAGGTGGAGCGCCGCCAGGAACAGGTGCTCGCCCTGGCGCAGCGGGCGCAACGGTGCCTGTCCGCCCGGCTGGACCGGGCCCATGACGATGTGGCCCACACCAGGGGGCGGCTGCTGGCCTTGTCCCCAGCGGCGACACTGCGCCGGGGTTACGCGATCGTCCAGCACGGCGACGGCACGGTGGTGCGCGCCGCGGCGGAGGTAGCCGGCGGCGAGAGGCTCAGCGTCCGGTTCGCGGAGGACCACCTGACGGTGCTGGCCGAAACGACCGATGACTCCGAAGCGGCCCAGGCCACCCCGACGGGTGCCTGACAAATATCTTCGCCGCATTTCCAGCCTCGCGTTTCTTCCCGGACCGAAGTGGCGAAGAACACTGCATTGCTGTAAGCCGGGGGGGACCAGCAAGTGCCAGCGCAGATCATGCCGAAAGGGCCCAGTAAGGGGCGCGCGCCGGGGCTGGATGGTGTCCGGGCCCTGGCCGTGCTCGCGGTCCTGGCCTTTCACGAGCAATTCGCCGCGTTTCCTGGGGGATTTCTCGGAGTTGATATCTTTTTCGTGCTCAGCGGGTACCTGATCACCGACCTGCTCGCCACCCAATGGGACCGCCACCGGCGGCTTGACCTGCCGGCCTTCTGGATCCGGCGAGCCCGCAGGCTGTTTCCCGCCCTCGCGGTCGTGCTGGTCACCGTGACGGCCGCGGTGGCCGTGATCGCACCGGGCCAGCTCGGCGCACTCCGGCCGGCGCTGGTCGCGGCCGTGACGTACTCCAGCAACTGGTGGCAGGCGGCGCAGCACCGGTCGTACTTCGCGGCGTTCGGCTCGCTGCCCCCGGTGCAGCACCTGTGGTCGCTGGCCATCGAGGAGCAGTTCTACCTGCTGTGGCCGCTGGTCCTGCTCGCGGTGCTGCTGACCTGCCACGACCGGCGGCTGCGGGCCGGCGTCGCCTGGCTGGGGGCGGTGGCATCGGCGGCGGCCATGGCCGCCATCTACCTGCCGGGCGCGGACCCCTCCCGGGTCTACTACGGCACGGACACCCACGCGTCCGCCCTGCTCATCGGCGCCGCGCTCGCCCTGACCTGGCCGCTGCGGCAGGTGCAGACGGCGCGGCGCGCGAACGCGGCCCGCGCCGACGCCGCGGGCCTGGCCGGGATCGCCGTGCTCGGCTGGGCCATCGGCCACTTCTCCGGCCCGGATCCCGCCCTGTACCCGGCCGGCCTGTTCGCCGCGGCACTGGCCGCTGGGGGCCTGGTGATAGCGGCCGCGGCCCCGGGATCGGTCGGCGGGATGCTCGGCTGGCGGCCGTTGCGCTGGGTGGGTGTTCGCTCTTATGGCATCTACCTGTGGCACTGGCCGGTGATCGCGCTGACATCGGCTGTCGCGGGGCCGGGAGCCACCGGCATCGGGATCGCGGCGATCGAGACGGCGACAGCGATCATGCTGGCCGCCGCTTCCTGGCGATGGATAGAAAACCCGATTATCCATAACGGTTTCCGGGCCACTGCCTCGGCCCGCTACCGGGTCGTCGCCCAGTCGGTCGCGACCGCGCGGCAGTCGCCGGCCCGCGCATTGCCCGCGGTCGTCATGGTCATAGCGCTTACCGTGGCCTGCACCGCGGGATACGGGGTGCTGAACGCGCCGCCGTCAGGCGGCTTGCAGCAGCAGATCACCAGGGGGGTGCACGTCAGCGCGGCCACCCAGGCGGCCACCCAGCAGTCGGCCCCCGGGAGCGGGCACGGCGCGCGGCGGGCGACCCGGCGGAAGATCCGCGGCTCGATGGTCACCGCCGTCGGCGACTCCGTGATGCTCGCGGCGGCACCGCAGTTGCAGCGCGCGCTCCCCGGCATCTACATCAACGCGCAGGTGAACCGACAGATGAGCGCGGGCCTGGCGCTGATCCAGGGCCTCGCCGGGGACGGCGAACTCCGCCACGTGGTTGTCGTCGGGCTCGGCACCAACGGGACCGTGACGGCCGGGCAGGTCCGCGAGTTGCTCGCGTTGATCGGCCGCTCCCGAAGGCTGGTGCTGGTCAACACCTTCGTGCCGCGGCCCTGGCAGAACAGTGACAACGTGGTGCTGGCCGCCGCGGCCCGGCCCGCCGCCGGTGCGGTGCTGGCCAACTGGCAGGCGGCCATCGAGCAGCACACCAGCCTGCTGTGGCCCGACCAGGTGCATCCGCGGCCGCCCGGCGCGGTGCTCTACGCCCGGATGGTGGCCTCAGCCGTGCAGGCAACGCGATACCTGCCGGGAAGGCTGGCCGGCTAAGTTTGACCCCCGTGACCGCCGACCGGCTTCCGTACGAGAAGGCCCGTGATGAGCTCACCGACGTGGTGAAGCGGCTTGAGGCGGGCGGGCTGACCCTGGAGCAGTCGCTCGACCTGTGGGAGCGTGGCGAGCGGCTCGCCGCGATCTGCGAGGAGTGGCTCGAAGGTGCCCGGGCCCGGCTCGCCGCCGCGGTAGCCGACCGCAAACCGGACCAGGACGAGGCGGACGCCCCCTTCTGAGCACCGGCTCTGGTTCAGCAGGCCACCCGTCTTGCTCGGGATGAGCTGGATCACCTTTCCGCCCGGTCAAGCAGACCGGCCGAACCTCAGCCGATGGCGGCTCCCACCAGCTGACCGACCCCGAAGGTCACGGCCATGGCCAGCGCGCCACCGATAACCAGGCGGGCGACAGCCGGCCCCTTCCTGGCCGCGCCGAGTTGCGCGCTCACCACACCGGTCACCGCGAGCGCGAGCAGGACCACCGCGAAGGTAACCCCGACACGAGCTCCCACCGGCGGGAGCAGAATGGCGACCAGCGGCAGCAGCGATCCCAGCGTGAACGCGACCGCCGACGCGCCGGCCGCATGCCAGGGATTGGTCAGCGCCTGCGGATCGATCCCCAGCTCCGCGTCCGCGTGCGCGGCGAAGGCATCCTTGGCGGTCAGCTCCTCGGCCACTTGCCGTGCCGTCTCAGGCCTGAGGCCCCTCGCCACGTACAACCCAGCCAGTTCGTCGAGCTCCTGCCCGGGATACTGGGCGATCTCGGCCCGCTCCTTGGCCAGCAGAGCGCGCTCTGTGTCGCGCTGGCTGCTCACCGAAACGTACTCGCCCAACGCCATCGACACCGCCCCGGCAACCAACCCGGCGATACCCGCGGTGAGGATCGGCCCGGTCGCCGCCGTCGCGCCAGCCACACCCACCACCAGACCGGCGGTCGACACAATGCCGTCGTTGGCCCCCAAAACCCCGGCCCGCAGCCAATTGAGCCGCCCCGCCATCCCCCCACCGTGCGGCTCAGCCGCATGCGCAGCTGGGGCACCGCTCCCTGAATCGTCGAAGGTGTTCACGATTTACTGGTCACATCCTCCGGATAAAGGGCAGATCCGCCCCGCCCTCGCGGCATGGGGGGACCAGCCGGCTTCCGAGCTCAGGGGCTGCCGATCCCGGACAGCACCTGCAGGACTCCGTCGGCGAGCCGCGCGGCCCGCCCGGCGTCCTCGCCGAGTGAGACTTCCGCGACGGCCAGCATCAGCGCGCCGGTCATCACCACGGCCAGCGGCTCGTCCAGCGGCTCCGCGCTGCGCGCGAAGAAGTCGGCGTTCTTGTCCGCCCACTCGCGCAGCCGCTGGCGCATCAGCAGGTCAAACCCGGGCGGACCGTCCCCGCGCACGAACAGCCGGGACAGTTCGCGTTCCTCGATGCACCCGTCCAGGTACGCCCGCGCGCCGGCCAGGAACAACTGCTTGGAGTCGGTCACACCCGCGTCCCGGGCCCCGCGCACGGCGTCGCGGGCCCGCTGCACCTGACTTTGGTGGAAGTCCTCGAACAGGGTGAAGTACAGGTCAGCCTTACCGGTGAAGTGATGGTAAAGACTGCCTACGCTGGCGCCCGCCTGGGCCACCACGTCGGTCACCCCGGCCTGGGCATAGCCGACCGACGTGAAGACGTCACGGGCGGCCGCCATCAGCGCCGCCCGGGTCGCCGCGCCGCGCTCGGTGGTCGCCGCGATACGCTCGGGGATGTCAGTTGTCATACGCCTGCGCAGCGCTCCTCACGGTCGGCTGCTCCAGGGGACAAGATTACGCCTGCCCGTGAGATACCTGAGATCGCAGTACGGCCACCCAGGGAAGGCCTTTTTATATGACCGAAAACCTGGCCAGCGACACGGAATCCGGACAGCACGGTCAAGTCGCCGCACCCGAACCAGGTCGGCGGGCACCCGACCGGAACCTGGCCCTGGAACTCGCCCGGGTCACCGAGGCCGGCGCGATGGCCGCCGCCCGCTGGGTGGGCCGCGGTGACAAGAACGGCGCGGACGGCGCGGCCGTGCACGCCATGCGGCTGCTGATCAACTCGGTGTCGATGCAAGGCGTGGTGGTCATCGGCGAGGGCGAGAAGGACCACGCGCCCATGCTCTACAACGGCGAGCAGGTCGGTGACGGCACCGGCCCGCTGTGCGACGTGGCCGTCGACCCGATCGACGGCACTCGCCTCACGGCGAACGGCATGCCCAACGGAATCTCGGTGCTGGCGGTCAGCGCGCGGGGTTCGATGTATGACCCGTCAGCCGTCTTCTACATGTCCAAGCTGGTCACCGGGCCAGCCGCGGCGGACGTGGTCGACATCGAAGCGCCCGCGGCCGACAACATCGCGGCGGTCGCCCGGGCCAAGGGCGGCTCATCGCACGACGTCACGGTGGTCATCCTGGACCGGCCGCGGCACGCCAAGCTCATCGAGGAAGTCAGGGCGGCCGGCGCCCGGATCAAGCTGATCATGGACGGCGATGTGGCCGGGGCCATCATGGCCGCCAGGGAGGGCACCGGGATCGACCTGCTGCTCGGGGTCGGCGGCACCCCGGAAGGCATCATCACCGCCTGCGCGATCAAGTGCCTGGGCGGGGTCATCCAGGCCCGGCTGGCCCCGCGCGACGACGCCGAGCGCGACCGCGCGATTGCCGCGGGCCACGACCTTGGGCACGTGCTCACCACCGACGACCTGGTCACCTCGGAAGACGCGTTCTTCGCCGCTACCGGCATCACCGACGGCGAGCTGCTGGCCGGCGTGCGGTACCGGGCGGGCGGCGCCACCACCCACTCGCTGGTCATGCGCGCGCGATCGGGCACCATCCGGACCATCCAGAGCGAGCACAAGCTGTGGAAGCTCCGTGCCTACAGTTCGGTCAACTTCGACGGGGACTGACTGACCGGCTCAGCCGGCTACAGCCGGGCCGTTCTACGGCCGGCGTCGGGGGAACAGGCCTCCGCGACGGCGGGGCTGCGGCGTTTGCACGTGCACCCGCCCGGCGACCACGACAGTGCGAAGCTCGATCACCGGCACACCGGGGGCGGGCACCGCCTGGGTTCCGGCGACTGCCCGGCGGCTCGTCGGGCCCCGGCCTGTCAGGCTGCCGTAGACCACGGCGACCCCGGCCGGCACGAGCAGGTGGACCTGACCGCCGATCGCGGTCGCGTACACGATCGTGCGGTTGGCCTGTAGCAGCGCATCCCGCAGGTCCAGCACGACCTGGCCGCCGACAGCGGTCACGGCCAGCCGGTCAGGGACCACCCACCGCCCGTCCCGCCGCTCCCGGCTGAAGAAGGCGCTGACGGCCCGCGAAGTGTCCAGGCGCAGCGGCTGCGCCGACGGCAGCGCCAGATCCCTGGTGAGCACCGCAAGATCTCCCAGCGTGCGGGCAGCGTAAGCCTGCTGGACGCGCTCGGCATGCTCGTCCAGGGTTAGCCGGCCATCGCCGGCTGCTTCGCCGAGCGCCGCCACCACCCGCTCCCGGTCAGCGTCGGAAGCACGCAGGTCGCGTGGGGCGGGACGGGAGTTCACCCCACGAAGATATCCGGCCTTGACGCCGGCCGGCCGGATCCCTAGCCTGACGCGGAAACACCTCCGGCCTCAGGCCGCAGGCCGCTGCGACGCGGCCGGGCTCCAGCCATCGCCGGGCGAGACCAGGGAGTGGCGAATGAACGGTGACGGCACGCGTCCCCGCGGTGAGCGCGACCGCCGCGGCCGGGTGGCCACGGCGGCGGCGTTCTTCATCCAGGGCCTCTGTTTCGCCGTGGTCGTCACCCGGGTGTCCGTGCTGCAGGACAAGTTCCACCTGTCCAACGGGCAGCTCACCATCGTGCTGCTGATTGTCCCGGTGATCGCCGGGGTGGGCAGCGTGCTGTCCGGGCCGCTGGCGGCCAGGGTCGGCAGCGCCACCGTGCTGCGCGTCGCCCAGCCCCTGGTCTGCCTCACCCTCCCGGCCATCGGGTTCGCCAGCACGCTGGCCGAGCTCTACCTGGCCGTGGCCTTGTTCGGCCTCGTGGTCGGGATGGTGGACGCGACCATGAACATGCAGGGCGCGGTCACCGAGAAGCGTTACGGGTACAGCATCATCACCGCCTTCTACGGGTTCTGGAGCATGGCCGGGATCCTCGGCGGGCTCTGGAACGCCGCCGCGGGCAAGCTTGGGCTGTCGCTGGGTGCCGCGTTCAGCATCGCCGCGGCAGTGGGCCTGGCTGGGTCGCTGATCACCGGGCGGGCCTTGTTCGGCAAGTCCGAGGATGTCGCGCCGGTCTCGGAGGCCGCCGCCAAGAAGGCGGGCATCTCGATCCCGTGGCGGCCGATCATCCTGCTCGGCGTCGCCATGGGCTGCATGTACGTCGGGGATGCCGCGATCTCGAACTTCAGCTCGGTGTATATGGACAAGGTGCAGCACGGCAGCAAGGCACTGCTCCCCCTCGCCTACGCCGCCTACCAGGCGATGATGGTGGCCGGCCGGGCCATCGGCGACCACACCGTGCGGCGGTTCGGCGCCGCGACTGTGGTGCGGGCTGGTGCCGTGGTCGCCGGGGTCGGGCTGCTCTGCGTGGTGCTGGCGCCCTCGGCCTACCTGGCCATCGGCGCGTTCGCGCTGACCGGGCTCGGCTTCTGCGTGGTGCCGCCGCAGTGCTTCTCGGCCACCCACCGGCTCGACCCGACCGATTCCGGTCTCGCCATCTCCCGGGTCAACGTCTTCAACTACCTGGGGTTCGTGTTCGGCGCGGCGCTGGCCGGGGGCATCGCCGGCGGCGTGGGCGGCGCCGCCGGCTGGCGCGCCGCGTACGCCGCGCCGCTGGTGCTCACCGCGGTCATCGTCGCGCTGGCCCGCGGGTTCGACCCGAAACCGGCGCCCGGCCCGGACAGTGACACAGTCGCGGCGGCGGAACCAGAGGCCGGCGCCGCAGCAGCCTGACCCCCGCAGGCCTGCGCTGGATACCGTTGTGGCCTCCGGCCGGCAGGTCAGCCGTCAGGACCCGGCCCCCCCGCTGAGGCCGCCGATACTGCCCACGCCCACCGGATCCAGGGACGTGCCCAGGTCGGTGCTGCTGAAAGACGTACCGCCGATGCCGACCGCCGGGTTGTCGAGGGGAGCCACTGACGGCAGGGCGGCCGGCGCCGGCAGGCCACTCGTGCTGCCGGTGCCCAGATCCGCCGGGTCACCGGTGATGCCCGACAGCGGATCGGTCACCGTGCCCAGGTCCGTGCTGCTGAGCGGACCGGTCCCGGTATCGATCACCGGGGCTGGCACCGCCGGAGCCACGTCGGCAGGCGCGGGGACGGGGACCGCAGGCACCGCCGGAGCCACGTCGGCAGGCGCGGGGGCCGGGACCGCAGGCACCGCCGGAGCCACGTCGGCAGGCGCAGGGGCCGGGACCGACGCGGTGGCCGGGGCCGGACCGGTGGCCGCTCCGCCGTCCACGACGGGCAGCGCGGCCGGCGTGGCCGGCAGGCCGCTTCCGCCCTGCTGCTGCGTGGCACCGCCCGGCTGGCCGTCGTTCCCCGGGGCGGGCAGCGGAAGGTTGCTGCCCGGCGGGGACGATACGGGCGGCGCAGCCGCCGGGGCCGTGCTGGGCTGGTCCTGCTGTCCGGCGGGGTCAGCGGGCGAACTCGCCGGGTCGAAGGGCATCGCCGGGGTTGGCGGTTCCTGGGCGGGCTGGCCTAGCTGGCGCAACTGGCCCAGGTTGTCGAAATAGCTGTTCGGCGGCAGCGCGCCGTCCGGCGGGGGGAACGTCGCCGTGGGCGTCAGGGGGATCATGAGTTGCTGCGGCGTCGGCCCGTTCTGCGGCAGTTGGTCCGGCGTGAGCGAACCGAGCCCGGAATTGGCGCCGGCCTCCGATACCGGCGGGAAGCCCGGTGACGACGCCGGGGAGGTCTGAAGTTCGCCGAGGGCAGGTCCACCCCCCAGCGGCACGGCGCCATCCGTCGTTGGCGGCGCCTGTTGCGGCGCGGCCGGGTGCAGGAGCTCGTCCGGCACCGGCTGGCCCGAGTCGAGGTACATCTGGATGGCGGAGGCCCGGCTCAGCGCGTCGAGGATCTGCGAGCCCTTCGGCAGCGGGACCGTCACCCCGTAGTTAACGCTCGCCTCGGCTCCGAACGAGTACCACGCGCCGGCCCGGGTCGCGACGAACTGCGGTGCGGGGCCGCCGGGATACATGGGGAAAAGCCAGGTTCCGCCGACCGCGACGCCGTTCGCGACGTCGTAGCTGGGACTAACGCTGAGCGTGCCGTTCATCTGATTCCACTGGGCGAACATGGTGACGTCCCCGGTCACCACCCGGACTTGCGGGCCAAAACCGGCCGACGCGCGCGGGCCATACCCCGCGTTAAAGACGCCGCCGACCCCCAGGCCCACGGCAATATTCAGGTAGCCGCCCGTCTGCCCGGTCGGGTCGGCGGTGTAGGCGACCGTGCCGCCGACGTGGCTGACCGGATCGTAGCCACTGAGGCGGAGAGATAGAGCATCGCCTATCGGCACCGGCCCCAGCATGGGATACCCGGGGCCGCCGACCGGCGCCGGGGCGGTCTCCGCACCAGCCGACGGCGCCGATCCGGTGGCCGGGCCAGCCGGCGGCGCCGGCGCGGCGAACAGCGGAGACGGCATGATCTTCCCGTTCGGGAACGTGGCCAGGCCACCCGACGATGATCCGGTGGCCCCACCAGCCGGCCCGGCCAGTGCCGGTGCGGCGGGGGGCGGAGGCGGAATGATCTTCCCGTTCGGGAAGGTGGCAAGTCCGCCGGACGGTGCCTGCGCCGTGATTACCGGCGGCGGCTGAGTTCCGGCGAGGGTAGCGACGGGTGGCGGCCCTGCGGTGCCGGCCGACGCCACGGCCGGCGTGATGAGCGCCGCGGACGTCCCGATGACACCTACTGCGGCCAGCTTCGCCCCGGCCGAAGCCGGCCCGGCCATCAGGTCGGCGACGGTCGGAGCCGGCTCCCGGTGCCGCCCGGCGTCCTTGCGGTGCTGTGCCGCACGCCGCGCGCCGCGCTTCGCCGCCCCGGCGCAGCCCCTGCTCTTACTGCTCACGTGGACTCTCCCCTTCATGCCGGTCCGGCGTCGCTCTGCTGGCTCCGGCCGGCCTCACCTGAAGACCGGCGACGGACATTACCGTTATGCGGGCATTACGATGCCACGCCCATTGGCTAATGGCCTATTCCAGTTTCGAATGTGGCCAAATCGTTTCGATGCTATCGATCCACTACCTATCCGCTAACGGTTACGGCATCCGCGGCCATTACGGCCGGGCCGAAAGCGCGTTATGCCAGGTCGCGTCATGAAATAAATAGCAATAGATGTCAGCAGAATGGCGAAATGCCAGCCGTGCCGCGGGCGCGGTCTGGCACCGGAGCGGGCGCCGCGCAGCAGTCACCGTTCTGCCTGGCTGGCGGGTCGCCCCGGGCATCCGGTCACACCTGGTCCGCCGCGCTCCGCGAGCACGGATCATCCCGCACGCGGCCGACGGCGGGCGGCCACCCCGGCGCGCCGCTGAGCCCGGCGGGGCGCCGGTCGCACTGACTGCCTTCCTCTGTTAGTTTGCTAAAAGCAAGTATCGGCACGGGAGAGGGAAGACGGTTACGTGCGCGAGTCCGTTAACGGCCTGCCGCAAGGACCCGGGGGGAACGGGCGGAGCGGGCACAGTGACATCAGCGTGAACGGGGGCACTCCGGTCCCGGCCCCGGGCGGGCCGCCCGGGGCCCACTACAAGTGGATGGCCCTGTCGAACACCACGCTGGGGATGCTGGCGGCGACGGTCAACGCGTCCATCGTGATCATCGCGCTGCCCGCCATCTTCCGCGGCATCCACCTCGATCCGCTCCAGCCCGGCAACGTGAGCTACCTGCTCTGGATGCTGATGGGCTACCTGGTGGTGTCCGCCGTCCTGGTGGTGACATTGGGACGGCTGGGCGACATCTTCGGCCGGGTGCGCATGTACAACCTGGGCTTCGCGGTCTTCGCGCTGGGCGCCCTGGCGCTGCCGTTCGACCCGCTGACTGGGCCCGGCGGGGCCCTCTGGCTGATCGGCTTCCGGGTCGTGCAGGCGACCGGGGGCGCCATGCTGATGGCCAACTCCCCCGCCATCCTGACCGACGCCTTCCCCTCGGACCAGCGCGGCACGGCGATGGGCATCAACCAGGTCGCGGGTATCTCCGGCTCGTTCATCGGGCTGATCCTGGGCGGTGTGCTGGCGGCGGTTGACTGGCGCCTGGTCTTCATCGTCTCGGTGCCGATCGGGGTCGGCGGAGCCATCTGGTCCTATTTCAGCCTGCGTGAGATCGGCATCCGGACCAGGTCGCGGGTTGACTGGCTGGGCAACGTCACGTTCGCCGTCGGGCTGGTCGGTCTGCTGACCGGCATTACCTACGGCATCCAGCCCTACGGCGGCCATGTGATGGGCTGGACCAGCCCGGTGGTGCTGACCGGGCTGATCGGCGGCGTCGCGCTGCTGGCTGTGTTCTGCTTCATCGAGACGCGGGTCAGCCAGCCCATGTTCGATCTGAAGCTGCTCCGGATCCGCGCGTTCGCGGCCGGGAACACGGCCACCCTGCTTGCTTCGATTGCCCGGGGCGGCCTGCAGTTCATGCTGATCATCTGGCTGCAGGGCATCTGGCTGGTGCTGCACGGCTACAACTACCGGGACACCCCGCTGTGGTCGGGGATCTACCTGCTGCCGCTCACCTTCGGGTTCGTCGTCGCCGGGCCGGTCTCCGGCTGGTTGTCGGACAAGCACGGGGCGCGTGCCTTCGCCTCGGGCGGCCTGCTCGTGTCGGCGGCCGCGTTCGCGGGACTGCTCTTCCTGCCGACCGACTTCAGGTACGTGGATTTCGGTGCCCTGATCTTCATTTCCGGCGCCGGGATGGGCCTGTTCTCCGCGCCGAACGCCGCCGCGATCATGAACAGCGTCCCGGCCCGCCAGCGGGGCGCGGCCTCGGGGATGCTGGCCACCTTCCAGAACTCCGGCTTCGTGCTGTCCATCGGGATCTTCTTCTCGCTGATGATCGCCGGGCTGGCCAGCACCCTGCCGACCACGCTGACCAAGGGCCTGACATCGCAGGGCGTGCCGTTCGCGCTGGCCCACCAGATCGGGCAGACACCCCCGGTCGCCAGCCTGTTCGCCGCCTTCCTGGGCTACAACCCGGTCCGTGAGCTGCTGGCCCCCACCGGCGAACTCAGCAAGCTGCCCGCCCACAACGTGGCCGCGCTGACCGGCAAGCAGTTCTTCCCGCACCTCATCTCGGGGCCCTTCCATCACGGCCTGGTGATCGTCTTCAGCATGGCTATCGCGGTGCTGGTCATCGCGGCGGGCGCTTCGCTGCTGCGCGGCCGCCGGTACGTCCACGATGAGCACGGAGTCACCGGCACGGGCGACGGGGCTGCCGAGGTCACCGCCGAGGTTGCGATGGGAGCCAGTTCAGAATTGGCGATGGAGGTGGCGGCCGAGGTGGACGCCGAGGAGACGGAGCGCGAAGCCGAGACCCAGAGCGAAGCCGAGCAACGCGGTTAATTTCATGATCGCGGTGGATCACTGGTCCTCGGCGGCCACCAGTCAACCGCGATCATGGAACTGGCTGGCGTCAACCGGCTGAGCCGGAGCGGCCAGGCCAGAACGGCCACTCCTCGAAGGCGGCACATCGGCCGTCGGCCGCGAAGCGGATCACCCAGAGGTCGCGGTACTCCTGCTGAACCGGATCTCCGTACCAGACCTCTGCCCGCACCACAGCGGTATCGGCCTCGACTGCCACGACCTGGCTGGTCATCCGGAACACCTCGGCAGGCCCGTCACGCTCGGCCTCCCACATGCCGGCGATAGCGGGCCGCCCGGTGAACACTTCCTCGTAGGGTCCCTGCTGGTAGGTCGCGTCCTCGGTGAAGAGCCTGGCCAGCGCGGCGGTGCCCGGCGACCGCCAGGCATCCTCGTAGGCCGCCAGCCAGCCGGCCACCTGATCCCTGTCCACACGCACTCCCGACTCCGGCCGCATCCGGCCATCCTGGCACGCCGCCGCGGTGGGGGTAGCCATCGGCACGAGCCATAATTATAGTTAGCTCTGTGAAAGATATTACTGTTCAGGCCCGGTCAGCGGTGGACAGCGGAGAGCCAGCGGTGGACAGCGGAGAAACGGCCGTCAACGGAG
>Ga0265338_10003062_pt1 | contig 24020 bp, 24 predicted proteins | sample 42126metaG_FD_193579 | JGI IMG/M metagenome (GOLD analysis project Ga0265338, IMG submission 193579) | Rhizosphere microbial communities from Carex aquatilis grown in University of Washington, Seatle, WA, United States - 4-21-26 metaG | ecosystem: Host-associated > Plants > Roots > Rhizosphere... | reverse complement strand
CAGCACCCCCGTTCCCTGGTAGGCCGGTCCTCCGCCGCGCCGGAGGGCCAGCGCCGCGAGCATCGTCAGCAGCGTGACCGCGTCCACGACGGCCGCCGCCGCGGCGGGGGGCAACTGGCCCCGGCGCCGGGCGGCGGTCGCGGCAGCCGCGGGCGGCTGCGGGCTGACGGGTACGCTCACGATCTAATGATCTCCGACGGCTGGGTGATCTCGTGCGCAGGCGCGGCCGGACCCTCGACCGAGAGCCGCGGGGTGAGCCGCTCCGCCCAGCCGGGGTAGGCCCAGTTCCAGCGCCCGGCCAGCTGCATCAGGGCCGGTACCAGGGTCAGCCGGACCAGCAGGGCGTCGATGATGACGGCGCTGGCCATGCCCACCCCGATCGAGGCCACGATCCGCTGGCCGCTGAACCCGAACGAGCCGAACACGCAGGCCATGATCGCCATCGCCATCACGATGACCTTCGCGGTCTCGGCCACCCCCGCCCGGATGGCGCCGGCGTTGTCCCCGGTGCGCTGCCACTCCTCGCGGATCCGGCTGACCAGGAACACCTGGTAGTCGGTGGACAGGCCGAACACCACGCCGATGATGCAGACCGGGATGATGAAGGAGATCGGCGCGGCTGTTCCCACCCCGAACAGGGAGGAGCCCCAGCCGAACTGGAAGATCGCGGTGATCGCGCCCAGGCCCGCCAGGATCGAGCCCAGGCTGGTGAGGGCGCCGGTCAGCGCGATCAGCCCGCTGCGGAAGGCCAGCGCAAGCAGCACGAAGCCGAGCAGCGCGATCAGCACCAGGTACAGCGGCAGCTTGCTCATCAGCGCGTTGGACAGGTCGATGGTGGACGCGGTGGTCCCGCCCACGTACACGTGCAGGTGAGTGCCGGCCTCGGCCGCCGGGATGACGTCGTGCCGCAAGGAGTTCACCAGGTCACTCGTCGCCGCGGCCTGGGCGCTGGTCTGCGGCACCACGGTGATCATCTCCAGGCGCTGGCCGCCCGACTGGCCGACCGTCGCCGGGGCGGTCACCGCGGCGACGTCGGCCGCCGCGGGCAGCTCGGTGGCCAGCTTCGCCAGCGCGTGCTGCGAGGCGGCATCGGGTGCCTGGGCGACCAGCAGCAGCGGGGCGTCGAAGCCGTGGCCGAAGCCGGCTGCCATCGTGTCGTAGTACGCCCGGGTGGACGAGCCGGCCGGGTCGCTGCTGGCGTCGGCCGCGCCGACCCGCATGCTCAGCACCGGGACCGCCAGCGCGACGATCGCGAGCAGGGCGAGGGCGGCGGAGCGCCGCGGCGCCCGCTGCACCAGCCCGGACCAGCGCGCGGCCAGGCCCTGGCCGGCCCGGGCGTGCGCACCCGGCACCTCGGCCGGCTGGCCGGCCGCCAGCGCCCGGCGCTGGCGCCGGGAGAGCACCCGCCGGCCGAGGATGGCGAGCAGGGCCGGCAGCAGGGTGGTAGCCGAGGCCACCGTGAACAGCACCGTCAGCGCGGCCGCCTCCGCCATCCCGGTCAGCACGCTGAGGTTGACGACGAGCATGCCGAGCAGGGCCGCGATAACGGTCACGCCGGCGAACACCACTGCCCGGCCCGACGTGGTCAGCGCGGTGGCGATGGCGTCCGGCACCGACGCCCCGGACAGCAGCGCCTTGCGGTAGCGGTTGACGATGAACAGGGCGTAGTCGATGCCGACGCCGAGCCCGATCAGGCTGCCCATCGTGATGCTGGTGCTGGACAGGGTGACCAGGTGGGAGCCGAGCACGACGACCAGCAGGCCGAACCCGACCCCGGTGATGCCGGTGATGACCGGCAGTACCGCCGCCCAGACCGAGCGGAACACCAGCAGCAGGATCAGCAGCGCGGCGAGGATGCCGATGACCTCGGTGCCCTGCGACGCGCCGACCGCCGGGGTGAACGCGGTGCCGCCGACCTGCACGTCCGTCGTCGAGCTGCGCAGCTGCTCGGCCGCGTGCTCGACCGGCTGCACGTCCGCCCCCTTGGCCAGGGTCACGGTGGCGTAGGCGGTGCTACCGGACGGGCTGACCTGGGCCGCCCCGGCCAGGCTGTACGGGCTGGTGACCTGCTCGACGCCGGGCAGGTGGGCGACCTGGCCGAGCATCGCGGCGAAGCTTTTCTCGACGCCCGGGCTGGTGACCGTGGCGCCGGTGACGTGCCAGGCGATGTTCCCGGTTACCGTGGAGTCGGAGGACACGAGGCTGCCCTGGCCGGCCTGGTTGAGCAGGCTGTAGGCGGTGGCCGACTCGCTGCTCGGCACCTGGGTGGAGTCCTTGAAACCCGACCCGATCTGCACCGTTAGCCCGGCGAGGAGCAAGAGCGCGATAATCCAGCCCCCGAGGACGACGTACTTCCTGCGAGCGCACAAGCGTGCTAGGTCCTGCACAGGAAACCCCCTTCGGGTAGGCACGATCCGACCCTTTAAGCCTCTCGATCCGGGCACCGAAAATCGTCGGCCGAACGCGGTGATCGCACGTACCGCAACCGCGGTACGCGGGGCCCGGCAAATGACTCCGTCCGGGTGACGACCACGGGCCACCAGGGCTAGCAGGCTGGACGGAACGTGCCCGCCCGACGCAAGGACTGCCCTGATGCCATCCCTCGCCCGCCGTCACCGCCCGCTGCTGGCAGCGGCGGCCGCCGCCCTGGCCGCGATCCCGCTGGCGGCCTGCGCCGCGTCCTCCCCAGCCGCCTCGCCCGCGGCCTCCCCCGCCGCCTCCACTGCGTTCTCTCCGCGGGCGGGCGGCTATGTCGCGCTGGGCGACTCCTACACGGCCGGGCCGGACATCCCCGACCAGGCCGGCCAGCCCGCCGGGTGCCAGCGGTCAAGCCGCAGTTACCCCTACCTGGTCGCGCGCGCCCTCGGCCTGGCGGCCGGCCAGGTCCGCGACATGAGCTGCGCCGGGGCGACCACCCGCGAGCTGACGACGCCACAGCGGACCAGCGACGGGACCAACCCCGCGCAGCTCAGCGCCCTTTCCGCGACGACCACGCTGGTCACCGTCGGCATCGGCGGTAACGACATCGGGTTCGGCCCGGCGCTGACCCGGTGCGTCGAACTCGACCTGCTGCCGGTGCTCATCGGCAAGGGCACGTCGACGATGACGCCCTGCCAGGATTACTACACCTCAGTTGGCGGCTCCGACCTCCAGCAGCGGATCCAGGACGCCGGCCGCGGCCTGGCGGCAGCGCTGGCCGCGATCAAGGCCCGCGCGCCCGAGGCCAGGGTCTACGTCGTCGGCTACCCCGACCTGCTGCCCGCCAGCGCCAGCGCCGGCTGCTCGCTCAGCCTCGGCATCACCTCGGGCGACCTGGCGTTCATCAACCAGCAGGAGCAGCGGCTCAACCAGACCCTGCGCGAGCGGGCGGCCGCCGACGGGGCCAGCTACGTCGACACCTACACGCCGTCGGCCGGCCACGATGCCTGCACCGTGCCCGCCGTCCGGTGGACGGAGCCGCTGCGGCCGAGTTCGCCCGCCGCCCCGCTGCACCCCAACGCGACCGGGGAGCAGGAACTAGCGCAGGCGGTCGTCCAGGCGATCCGCGGGGACGGCTGACGGCTGGACCTGCCTGCCCGCGTCACGATCGCCGCACGAGTAACATCCATCCAGTACAGCGACTTATTGCGGTAATTTGGTGGTGTCATGACACCACCAAATTACCGCAATACTCGAAACTTACGTATTAACGCCGCTGACTTGGCGAGCATCGTCGCCCGTGACTTTCCCAGGCGACTCCCTGGGACCTTAAGGTAACGGCAGCCACTCGGGCGGCGGCGCATGTCATATGAAGTCGTGATGTCATGCACTGTGTACCCGCAGTCAGGTCCTGCTGGTGGCCGGGCGTGGTTTCTGCTAGGAACCATTGGCATGGGGACGGGCGGGGGCGGGCCGGATTTCTTCGTTTCGTACACGCAGTCGGACCAGGCGTGGGCGGAGTGGATCGCCTGGGTGCTGGAAGAGGACGGGCACCGGGTGCTGGTGCAGGCGTGGGACTTCGTGGCGGGCAGCAACTGGGTGACCGGCATGCAGGCGGGGGTGACCGGGGCGGCCCGGACCATCGCGGTGCTGTCGCCGGATTACCTGGAGTCGCAGTACGGGACGGCGGAGTGGGCGGCGGCGTGGGCCAGCGACCCGGCCGGGGATGCGCGCCGGCTGCTGACAGTGCGGGTCCGGGAGTGCGGCCGGCCCGGATTGCTGGGCCTGGTGGTCGGCGTCGACCTGTTCGGCCGACCGGAAGGCGACGCCCGGGCCCGGCTGCGGAGGATGGTCTCTGCCGCGATCACCGGGCGGGCCAAGCCGACCGAGCCGCCGGAGTTCCCCGGTGCCGGGCGCTTCGCCGGGCGGGCGGTGCCACGGGAGCCGCGGTTTCCCGGGGCCCTGCCGAGGGTGTGGAAGGTCCCGGCCCGCAACCCGAACTTCACCGGGCGGGAAGCAGACCTCGCGGCGGTACGGGCGGCGCTGGCCGCTAGGGACCGGGCGGTGGTGCGGGCGCTGCGTGGGATGGGCGGGGTCGGCAAGACGCAGCTGGCCACGGAGTTCGCGCACGCCCGGGCGGGTGACTACGACCTGGTGTACTGGATCAACGCCGAGGAGCCGACCACGATCCCGGACCAGTTCACTGCCCTGGCCCGGCGGCTTGGACTTGACCCGGCCGACGACCCGGCCGACGACCCGGCCGCCCTGCAAGACCAGGTCCACGCCCAGCTGCAGGGCATTCCGGGATGGCTGCTGGTCTTCGACAACGCCGACCAGGCCGGTGACATCCGGCCGTGGCTCCCGAGCGGGCCGTTGCCCCCGGGCACGTGATCGTCACGACCCGCCGGGCCGGGTTCACTACCCTGGGCCAGGTACTGGAACTGGACGTACTCGACCTGGCGTCAGCGGTGACGCTGCTGCGCGCCGGCGTCCCCCATCTGGATGATGAAACCGGGAGGCTGATCGCGCAGGAACTGGGGCGGCTGCCGCTGGCACTGGAGCAGGCCGCCGCCTACCTAGACCGCACGGCGATGCCCGCCAGTGAGTACTTCGGGCTGCTGCGCCGCCGGGCCGCAGACCTGTTCGGCCGGGGCACAGTCAGCGGGCGGGAGGAGACGGTCACGACGCTGTGGGACATCACCCTGGAGCGCATCAGCAGCGAAGACCCAGCCGCAGTGGTCTTGCTGGAACTGTGCGCTTACCTGGCCCCCGAGCCGATCCCACTGGACCTGTTCACCGGCCACCCGGAGCTACTGCCCGAGCCGCTGGCAGCCGCTGCGGCCGACGAGCTGGCGTTCGGCGAGGCCGTCGCGACGCTGGTGGACTACTCGCTGGCCAAGCGGTCCCCGGCCGGGCTGCAGCTGCACCGCCTCGTGCAGGGCGTCGTCCGCGCCCGCCTGGTCGGCCTTCACCTGGGTCCTCGCAGCCCGGGCCCGCTCGTGGCTGCGGGAGGGTACAGCAAGCCCCCGGGAGGCGCACGGCTGGGCGCGGTGCTCAGCCTGCTGTGTGCCGACGCCCCGGGCACCATCACGAGGGCCCCCCAGGACTGGCCTCGCTGGGCAGTGCTACTGCCCAGCGTGCTCACCGCAGTCAGCCACTTCGACAGCCTCCCCGCCTCGCCGAAGGAGGCCGCCGCCCGCGGCCATGCCGCCTGGCTGCTCGACCGCGCCGCGACCTACCTGCAGGTACACGCCCGGCTGGCCGAAGCCCGGCCGCTGTCCGAGCGTGCCGTGGCGATCAGCGAGGCCGTCTACCCGGCTGGGGCCCGGCCGCTTGCCGAGCGCGCTGAAGCCATCAAGCGCAGAGGCCAAACTGGCGGTTAACGCCATCACTGTCCAGGCACGGCGGGCTCAACCGCACGGGCGGCGGAGTGAGGGGCTGGTCCACAGTCCTTCAGGCGGCTGCTAGGTCCTCGAGCACGAAGCGACGTCGAGCAGCACGCCGCGGGAGGCGACCAGGCCCGCCGCCTCGATCCCGAGCTTGGCCGCGCCGAAGGCGTCGATGGCGTCGGCCGGGACGCCGTTGTACATCATCCCGCGGTGGCTGACGTGCGACAGCGCGTCCCAGTGGGTGGCCGCCTGGGTGGGGGTGACGGCCGAGCCCCGGTATCCACCGCGAAGCGGAAGTGATTCAATCACTTTGAACGGCGGTCGGCCAGATCCCGGTCAACGGCGATGCAGGGAGGGTGCATGGGCAACGCATCAGGACGAGACGTCGGCCTGCTAGTCCTGCGCACGGCGATGGGCGGCATCCTGTTCGTCCACGGCGCGCAGAAGCTTTTCGGCTGGTTCGGCGGCGGCGGCATCGCGGGCACCGCGGCCGGCTGGGAGAAGATCGGCTTCCGGCCGGCCGAGGCCAACGTGGTCGCGGCCGGCCTCGGCACGGCCGGCGGCGGCGCCCTGCTGGCACTCGGCCTGGCCACCCCGGCAGCCGGCGCGGCGGTGGCCGGCACCATGGCGGTGGCGGCGGAGATGCACGTGCCCGGCGGCTTCTTCGCTCACGAGGGCGGCGTCGAGTACGTCGCCTTCCTCGGCATCGCCGCGACCGCGGTAGCGATCGCCGGCCCGGGCGAGCTGTCGGTCGACGCGCTGCTCGGGCACCGGCTGAACCGGCCGTGGATGCGGAATGTCGCGCTGGCGCTGGTCGCGCCCGCCGCCGCGGTCGTCATCCGGCGCCGCCGCCAGGCACTCGCGGCGGCCAGGCCGGCCGATGAAGCCGAGCCCGCCGATGCTTAAGGTCATGGTGGTCGGCACCGGGTTCGGCTGCCAGACCCACGTGCACGCGCTGCGCGGGGCCGGCTTCGACGTCGTCGCGCTGGTGGGCCGGGATGCCGCGCGGACGGCCGAGCGGGCGGCCCGGGTTGGCATCCCGCAGCCGTTCACCTCGCTGACTGACGCGCTGGCGCGCGCCGACGTCGACGCGGTGGTGGTGGCGACGCCGCCCAACAGCCACGCGGAGCTGGTGCTGGAGGCGGTCGCGGCCGGGAAGCACGTGGTGTGCGAGAAGCCGTTCGCGCGCGACGCCGGCGACGCGCGGCGGATGCTGGCGGCGGCCGAGCAGGCGGGCGTGGTGCACCTGGTCGGCACCGAGTACCGCTGGGGAGCCACCCAGGGACTGGCCACCCGCGCCATCGCCGAGGGCGCGATCGGCACCCCCCGGATGGCGACGTTCCTGCTGTTCGGCGGGTTCCTGGCCGGCCAGGCCGAGGTCCCGGACTGGTGGGGCGCGCCCGGCCAGGGCGGCGGCTGGCTGCAGGCCCACGCGCCGCACCTGGTCGACCAGGTGCGCAGCAGCCTCGGCGAGTTCGCCGGCGTCAGCGCCGGGCTGCCGCGGGTCGCCGACCACCAGTGGGGAGCGGAGGACAGCTTCTCGGTCCGCTTCCGGCTGACCAGCGGGCTCGAGGGCGTGATGCACGAGTCGGCCAGCGACTGGGGCCCGCCGGTGTTCATGACGCGGATCACCGGCACGGCCGGGACGCTGTGGGTCGACGGCGGCGCGGTGCTGGTGGCCGACGCGGCCGGCACCAGGCAGCTTCCGGTGCCTGATGACCTGGCGGCGCTCCCGTTCGAACCACCGCCGATGGACCTGCTGGTGAGCGACTACGACCGGATGCGCTCCGGCGCGGGCGAGATCCCGCCGTTCACCCGGCTGTACAAGACCTTCGCCGACCTGATCAACGGCAAGCCGGTGCCGGACGACCCCCGGCCCGGCACCTTCGCCGACGGCGTCGCCGCGATGGCGGTGATCGACGCCATCCGCCGGTCGGCCGCCGACGGGGGAAGCTGGGTGGCGCCCTGAGAGAAAGGGGCACCCGTTCGGACGGACAGTTTTTTGATGATTACAACGACAGGAGAAGGTCATGGGCGACCTCGGCAGTAAGACCATTATCGTGGCGGGAACCGGGCCCGGCCTGGGCCGGGAGACCGCGCTGGCCAGCTTCCGGCAGGGGGCGAACGTCGTCATCGTCGCCCGCACCGCGGCCAAGCTGGACGCGATCGCGCAGGAGGTCGACGCCAGCGGTGAACGGGTGGCCAAGGTCACCGCCGACATCACCGATGAGGGCGACTGCCACGCGATCATCCAGGCCGCCGTCGACCGGTTCGGCTCCGTCGACGGCATCGTGAACGTCGCGGTGCGCAGCGGGGACCAGGGCGGGCTGCAGCTCGCGGGCGACTTCTCCGCCTGGCGGGAGACCTTTGAGGTCAACGTGTTCGGGACCATGCGGCTGATCCAGTTCGCGCTCGATGAGCTCAAGAAGTCCAAGGGCGCGGTGGTGATGGTCAACGCGCAGACCTACCACGCCCCGCCGCCCGGGCAGATCCAGATCGCCTACGCGTCGTCCAAGGCCGCCCTGACCGGGGCGATGCGCCACCTGGCGGCGGAGATCGGGCCGGACGGGATCCGGGTCAACGAGGTCACCCCGGGCTGGATGCTGGGCCCGCCGGTCGAGCACTACATCGAGCGGACCGCCCGGGAGCGCGGGGTCGACCCCGGCACCGTGCTGGCCGAGCTGACCGCCCAGTGGCCACTGCGGCGGATGGCGACGGACGGGGACGTGGCCGAGGCCATCGCCTTCCTGCTGTCCGAGCGGGCGGCCGGGATTACCGGCCAGACCCTGATGGTCAACGCCGGCCACGTCATGCACTGACGGGCCGGCCCCGGCCGCGGGCGCCCGGGCGGAGGCCTTGACAGCCCGAAGCGGCCGAGCTTAATTTGAGAATCAGAGTTCCGCTTTGGAGCGGGAAGATCCTCGGCGGGCTGCACCAGGCTTAGGAGCAAAGATGCCTCTCAACCAGCAAGAGCCAGTGGTCATCGTGTCGGCCGACTCGCACGTGGGCCCGCGGCTGCGCGAAGACATGCGCGACTACTGCCCGCGCGAGCACCTGGACGACTACGACCGGCTGATCGAGCAGACCGGCCCGATCGTTAACGGGCAGGCGCTGCTCGGGCACCCCAACTCCGGCCCCGGGCACTACGACCCGGCCGCCCGGCTGGCCGACATGGACAGCGACGGCGTGGCGGCCGAGGTCATCTACCACGGCAGCCAGAACGGCGAGCCCCTGCCGTGGGGCGGCAGCGCCCAGTTCGGCATCGGTACCTTCGACGCCTTCGACAGCTCCATGCTGGACCTGTCCGAGCTCGGCTGCGACATCTACGACCGCTGGCTGGCGGACTTCTGCTCGGCCGACCCGAAGCGGCTGCTGGGGATGGTGCACATCCCGGCCTGGGACATCGCCAAGAGCGTCGAGGTGGTCAAGCGGGCCGCGGCGGCCGGCCTCAGGGGAGTTAACTTCCCGGTCTGCGGCCGGGCCGGGATCAGGGCCTACAACGACCCGGCCTGGGACCCGTTCTGGGCCGCCTGCGCCGAGAACGGGATCACCCTGCACACGCACGGCAACGGCGCCCCGGTCCTGGGCGAGGTGACCGGCCCGGGGGCCGAGGAGATCACCATCACCGACCAGGCCAGCTGGACCTCGCGGCGCGCGGCCCACTACCTGATCTACGGGCAGGTGTTCGACCGGTTCCCCGAGCTGACCCTGGTCATCACCGAGATCGAGGAGCAGTGGTACCAGAGCACCGCCTGGGCGCTTGACTCGCAGTACCGCCGCTTCGGCCACACGCCGCTGGCGAAGGGCCTGCCCAGCGCCTACTTCCCGTCGAACATCTACATGGGCGCCAGCTTCATGTCGGTCGAGCAGGCGACCGAGGCGTCCCGGGCCGGCTACGCCGGCAACGTCATCTGGGGCCGGGACTACCCGCACATGGAGGGCGCCCACCAGGCCGGCGACTTCGCGGAGCCAGTCCACGTCACCGCGCTGCGCAACGTCATGTCGCGCGTCCCGCAGGAAGACGCGGTCAAGATGGCCGGGCTGAACGGGGTGCGGGCGATGGGGCTGGACGGCGAGTACCTGGCGGGCGTGGCCGCCCGGATCGGCGCGCCAACCCTGGAGCGGCTCACCACCCCGGTCGAGTCCTTCCCCAAGATCCTCCCGCTCTCGATGGCCTTCGCCGGCCAGTCCGGCCCCCGGCCGATCGAGAAGGAGGAAATGGAGAACTTCAGGCTCGCGCCCCGATAGGAGGCCTGATATTCCATGACCGATTATCCGGGGCGAATCCCCGACCTGGCGGAACTCGCCCTGCGATCCGCCGCGCAGCGCCTGGTGAGTGAGTATTTCGCCCGGCTCGACCGCGCCGACGTGGCAGGCGTGCTCGAGCTTTACTCCGACGATGCCACCCTGCAGGACGCGAAGGGCAAGGAAGAAATCCGGCAGGCCATCCTGAGTTCTTCGGCGGCGGTGGCCGGCAAGAATTCCCCGCATATCCCGCAGAACATCAGGGCCGCGTCGGTCGACGACGGCGTGGTAGTTGACTACACGGTGGTCGCGTACATGCTGGACGAGCCCGGCCCCTATGCGGCCCATGCCATCCTGAACCAGCGGCAGGTACTGAAGCCGCGGGCGGCTGACGGCGCCCTGCAGATCGTGGACCACCGGGTGCAGGGCTTCGACCTGCCCCCGGGCTGAACGCCCGTGCCCAGCCCGGGTGACCCAGGCGGTCGCTCGGGCCGGCCCGGATTTCCGGCTCGGCTATAGTGCGCTCATGAGCGCTGTTGCCTGCCTGCCGCGCAACGCCTCCGCCAGCGGCGAGTGCGGCCGGAGATGACTGTGGTCGAAAAGGCGGTCCGCAAGGACGTCGCGCGCAACCGGGGCCTGCTCATGCGGTCGGCCGAGGCGCTGTTCGCCGAGCGGGGCACCGACGTGACCCTGGAAGAGGTCGCGCGGCACGCGGGGGTCGGGGTAGCGACCGCCTACCGGCACTTCGCGAGCAAGCAGGCCCTGGTCGAGGCGTTGATGGAGAGCCGGACCGGCCAGTTCATGGCGGTCCTGGAGGCATGCGAGTCGATCGCTGACCCGCGCGAGGCATTCGAGGCCTGCCTCTACCGCATCTGCGAGCTGCAGGCCAGCGACCGCGGGATGCGCCAGGTGATCTCCGCGACCCACGGAATAGACAAGGTGGCCGACTTCCAGGAGCGGGGCAGGCCGCAGTTTCAGCGGCTGTTCGACCGGGCCAAGCAGGCCGGCGCGTTCCGGCCCGACTGCGAGGCGAGCGACTTCGTCGTCGCGTTCTGGATGATCGGCAAGGTCAGCGAAGCCACCAGCCGGAGCTCACCCGAGCAGTGGCGCCGTCAGCTCGGGTTCCTGCTCGACGGGCTGCGCGGTGAAACGGCGCCGCGCCAGCCGCCGACCGCGCCAGCGCTGTCGATGAAGCAGATCGAGACCATCATGGCGACGATCTGACCCGTTTACCGTGGAATCGCCCGCTCCGCCTGGGCGACCGCCCAGGCGACGGCGCGGTCGGCCACGTCGTCAGTGGTGGCGGCGAAGAAGTGATCGGCCGCTGGCACCGTCTGCTGCTCGCAGGCGACCCACGACTCGACCAGCGGGTCGATCACGTCGGCCCCGAACCAGGCGTCCCGTTCCGCCGTCAGCACCAGCTTCGGGCGCGGGTCGGCCCCGATGGGCGGCTGGGCCGGCGGCCGCAGCGGCGAGGCGGGCGAGACGAACTGCGGTACCGCCAGGGCCGGCGCGATCAGTGCCCAGCCCGCGACGGACGGGTGGGTGACCGCGGCGGCCACCGCCGCGCCGAACGAGTAGCCGATCAGCAGGACGGGGCCGTCGCAGGCCTCGATCTGGGCCAGCGTTTCGGCCTGGGCGGGCGCATCCCGGACCGACGAGAAGTCGAACCGGTGCGGCTTGACCGCGGTGGTCAGCAGCCGGTCATAGACCGCGCTGATCACCCGGTTGTGCTGTCCTCCGCCGTGGGCGAAGTAGGGGTGCAGTAGAACGGCATCGGTCATCGCGGTGTCCTCCGTACGGGGGCAGGCGGCGCAGAACGCCTGCGCCGCCTGCCTCGTGCTGTGCTCTGGTCAGACCGGGAGGTACTCGCTGTTCGGGACGACCGGGGCGAACTTCTTCGAGGTGTCGAAGTGCATGATCTTGGCCAGGGTGCCGCCAAGCATCTTGGCGCGCTCGTCGGCCGGCACGTCGAACATCTGCTCCGAGATGACTGCCTGGCTGCCCAGGAACGTGCCCTCGGCGTGCGGGTAGTCGTTGCCCCAGTAGATGGTGTCCACCCCGGTGATGTGCCGCGCCTGGACCGCCATCCGGTCATCGGCGAACTGGACCCGGATGTTGCGCTTGACGTACTCGCTCGGCTTGAGGTCATACGGCCAGCGCTCGTTGATCAGGAACAGCTGCCCGAACAGGTTCTGCTCCGACCAGGGCTTGCCCTCCTGGAGGTAGCCCATCCACCACTCGGAGTCCTGCCCGGTGCCGGTGCGCCAGCCCTTGTCCATCATCGACATGAAGTGGGCCAGCCAGCCCGCGTTGTACTCGATGGTGTTCCACAGCAGGTTCGGGTGCCGGTCGCAGGCGCCGGAGGCGATCAGCTCGGCGATGATCCGCATCGGGACCGCGCCGCTGGAGTTCCCGCCGCCCATCGTGCGGGCGGCCAGGGTGGCGTTGGTGAGTTCCTTGTCCTTGCCCATCGCCATCGCGGTGAGGATGCCCTTGACCGCGTCGCCGGTGATCGAGTTCCCGGTCCTGGTGTTGGCGCCGCCCGCCGCCAGGTGGAAGAAGATCGGCAGGCCGTTGGCCTCCGCCGCCGCCCACAGCGGCTCGTACTCGTCGGAGTGGTACGGCAGCGGCTGCGGGTGCTCGGGCAGGAACAGGCCGCGCAGCCCCAGGTTCACCGCCCGCTCGACCTCCTTCACCGCGTCGCCGATGTCGGTGGTCGGGATCGCCGCCAGCGGCCGCATCCGGTCGCTGTAGGGGCCGTAGGTCTCCGCGATCCAGTCGTTGTAGACCTTCGCGTGGGCCAGGGCGACCTCGTGGTTGTCGGTGTAGGTCGCGAACAAGGCGAAGTTCGAGAACAGGACCGTCGCGTCCACGCCGTCGCGGTCCATGTCGCGCAGGATCCCGGTCGGCTCCCAGTCCGGGGTCGGGCCGGTTTGCTGCCGGTACCGCGACACCGTCCAGCCCTCGTACCCCGGCGCGTGCACCGTGCGGAACACCGTGTGGCCGCCCGGGGTCAGCGGCTCCTCGAGCTCGAACTCCGTCTGCGTCAGTGCCTTGTCCCGCAGGTTCTTCGGTAGCCGGGTGGGGAACAGGTCCATCGGCTCCACCACGTGACTGTCACCCGAGACCACGAACTCTTGAGTCATGCCGGCTCCCACCGATCCGTTTGCGACTGCTTCGTCTGGAACTCCAGTGTCATAAATGGCACTGGGTTATCACCCCAAATTACGCCTCCCGGCCGTGACCGTCAACGCCTGGCCAAACGTTCCGGCGGCCGGCCCTGGCGGCGAGCGCGCCCCGGTGATATGCACGGCGGGAGACGCCGAACCGACCCCGGAGGCAGTGATGCCGAAGCTCAACCGCGCGCCGATGCCGATCACCGCGACGCACGACGTGCCGGTCCCGATGCGGGACGGCACCATCCTGCGGGCCGACATCCAGCGTCCGGCCGAAGCCGGGCCGGTGCCCACGCTGCTTATCCGCAACCCCTACGGCGAGCAGATGAACCGGACCCTGCCGGCCATCCCGGCCCTGGAAGCGGGCTTCGCCGTGGTCAGCCAGCACTGCCGCGGGCGGGGCAGCAGCGACGGCGAGTTCGCCCCGTGGGCGGACGAGCCCGCCGACGGGGCCGACACCGTCGCCTGGATCACCGCCCAGCCCTGGTCCAACGGCAAGGTGGCGGGCTGGGGCCTGTCCTACACGGCCGGCACCGCGCTGCAGACCGCGATCGAGGCGGCGGCCGGCTACGTCGGCGTGGTCGCGATGATGACCCCGGCCGACTTCTACGACGACCTCACCTACGTCGGCGGCGCCCTCGCCCTCGCCTCGGCCCAGTTCTGGGCGACCTTGCAGGGCCTGCTGGGCGCGCAGCACGCCGCGGCGGCGGGCGAGGACCCGCGGGCCCTGCTCGCCGCGGTCATGCCGGCCCAGCTCGACCCGCCGTCAGCCCGGGCCGCGCTGCCGCTGCGCGAGGCGGCGGGCCTGCCGGCCGCGATGCCGCACTGGCGCGACTGGCTCGACCACCCCGGCCGGGACGAGTACTGGCAGGGCCTGCCCGCGCCCCGGGACAACTACCGGGCCATCGGGCGGCCGGCCTACCACGTGGCCGGCTGGTTCGACCTCTTCCTGGCCGGCACCCTGGAGAACCACCAGGGCCTGGTCGCCGCGACCGGCGACCGGAGCCGCCAGCCGCTGGTGATCGGCCCGTGGACGCACGGCGGGATCAGCCTGACCGGGGCGGGCGAGGCCGACTTCGGGCCCGCCGCCAGCGCGTCCATGCTCAACCTGGAGGCGGACCAGATCGCGTTCCTGCACGGGCTGGCCACGGCCGGCCAGCCCGGCGGCTCCCGTCCCCCGGTGCGCATCTTCGTGATGGGCGACAACGCGTGGCGCGAGGAGCAGGAGTGGCCGCTGGCCCGCACCGTGTACACGCCGTGGTACCTGCGGCCGGGCGGCGGCCTCGGCCCCGGCGCGCCGTCGCCGGACGCGGCCCCGTCCCGGTACGCGGCCGACCCGCGCGACCCGGTGCCGACCGTCGGCGGGAACCTGCTCCTCCCCCGCTGGAACGCGGCCGGGCCGCATGACCAGCGGGTGCTCGATGACCGGACGGACATCCTCCGGTTCACCTCGGCCCCGCTGGCGGCCGACCTGGAGGTGACCGGCCCGCTGTCGGTGGTGCTGCACGCCGCGACCTCGGCCGCCGATACCGACTGGACGGCCAAGCTGGTCGACGTGCACCCGGACGGGACCGCGCTGAACGTGGCCGACGGGATCATCCGGGCCCGCTACCGCCAGGGGACGGACGCCTCCCGGCCGGCCGAGCCGGGCCAGCCGCAGGAGTACACCATCAGCCTGGCCGCGACCAGCCAGGTGTTCAAGGCGGGGCACGCGATCCGGGTCGACATCGCCAGCTCCAACTTCCCCCGGTTCGACCGCAACCCCGGCAACGGCACGCTGTCGGCCGACGCCACCGAGGCCGACCTCACCGTGCAGGAGCAGACCGTCTTCCACGACGCGGGCCGGCCCTCGCGCATCGTGCTGCCGGTGATCCCGCGCTAGTGAGCGAGCTGGCTGCAGATTACGAGCGTATACTTCTCGTATGGCAGATCCGATTACGTTCCGTCCAACAGCCGAGGATACGGAGAATCTCGCGATCCTCACCGCCGACGGCACCAGCCCTACCCGCGCGATCCGGCACGCGCTCGAAATCGCCGCGCACAACAAGCGCCAGGAAGACCTGCGCGCCGACGCCGCCCGCCTGGCAGCCAATCCGGAGTACCAGGCAGAGATCCGCGCGGTCCGTGAAGAGCTGGACGACCTCCGTGCGTGGTGACGTCTACCGCCTCAAGAAGCCACGGTCCGCTCAAGGACACGAGCAGCGGGGCGAGCGCTACGCCGTCGTCGTCCAGGCGAATGCCTACGACCACCTCTCAACGTGGCTGGTGGCCCCGACGACAACCAGGTCCTTAGGATCCATGATCCATCCCACCATCGAGCTCCTCGGCCAGGATGTCCGGGTACTGGTCGAGCAGACCACCGCCGTCGACCCGCAGCGCCTGGGCGACTTCGCGGGACGCCTCGACCCGGACGAGCTGATGGAAATCAACGTCGCGCTGCGCGCCGTACTCGACCTCGACTGATACGCCGCGCTGAGCTACCCGCCAGCCGGGAGCCAGTCCTAGAGCTCGCGCACCACGATGTCGAGCGCGGCCGGGCCGCCCGCGCGGCCGACCGGGCCCGGCTCGGCCTGGTAGCCGAGGGCGCGCACCAGGTCGGTGAACTCGTCCGGCTTGGCGGGCTGCTGCCCCGACTCGAGCAGCGCCCGGGCGAGCCGTCCCTTGGTCGCCTTGTTGAAGTGCGAGACCACCGAGCGGCTGACCACGCCGCCCGACTCCCGCTCGTGCAGCACCCGCACCGATACCGCGTTGGCGCCGGGCGCCCACAGGCTGGCGTACGCGCCCGACCGCAGGTCAACCACTAGCCGGTCGCCCGCCTGGGCCGTCAGGGGAGCGCGCAGCGCCTTGCGCCAGGCGGCCGACACCGCGCCCGCTACGGGCAGCTTCACCCCCGCCGGGCAGCGGTAGTGCGGAATCCGGTCACCCGGCCGCAGCACTCCCCACAGGCCCGAGAAGATCAGCACGCTATCTTCTCCGACGCCCCGGCGGTGCAGGGCGGACAGGTCGAGGGCGTCGTAGAGCACGCCGGTGTACACCTCGGCCGCCGGGCCGGCCGGGGCCGAGCGCAGTGCCCGGTTGGCGGCCAGCTCTCCCGCCTGGCCCTGACTCAGGCCGAGCACCTCGAGCGCGCCCGGCGCCCGGCCCCGGCACAGCCGGGCCAGTGCCTTGAGCAGCTCGGCCCGGGTCGGCCGCAGCTCCGGCAGCGCCAGCGAGCCCAGCTCGACCGGGGCCGGGCCGGCCGGGAAGGCCTTGGTTTCCGAGGGCGGAAGGAGGATCAGCATCAGGCGACCGGTTCTGCGTCGGCGTTCAGGATGGAGTCGATCAAGCCGGGAAAGCGCTCGTCGAGGTCGGCCTTGCGCACGCACATGTAGCTCTTGGTGCCCTCGGTCCGCTTGGCGACCACCCCCGCCTCGCGCAGGATGCGCAGGTGATGCGAGAAGGTGGACTTGCTCATGGCCAGGCCGGTGTCCTGCATCACCCGCGCGCACCAGGACTCGCCGGTGCGGGCCACCACGCGGACGGCCGCCAGCCGGTGCCGGTCGGCCAGGGCCGCCAGCACCCGGGCTAGTTCGAAGTCCGCCGGCGCGGGCTCGGTGACGTCGTCGTTCACCGGACCAGCGTAGCGCGGATTTGCCTATAGTTCGATCACCGTAGTACGTTCGTCAATTGTCGAACGTTCTACGGCTATCCAACTAGGAGTCTCCTGGTGACGGACGTTACCTCGCAAACCCCGTCAGCCCCGGCCAGCGCCAGCCAGCCGGGCCTGGCCAGTGACCCCGGCCGCCGGGTGCTGCGGCCCGGCCCGCTGGCCGGCCGCTACCCGGCGGTGGCGGCGATGGTGGTGCTGTTCCTGGTGCCCTACCTGGCCCTGTCGGCCGCCCTCGGGCCGATCACGCCGCTGATCGCGAGCACGCTGCACATGAGCGCGCAGGCCACCAGCCTCACCTCCGGCATGGCCAACGCCGCCTACGCGGCCGGCGCGGTCCTCGCCGTCCAGTTCGCCCAGCACCTGCCACAGCGGCGGATGATGGTGGTCTACGCCGTGATCCTGGTGATCGGCTCGGTGCTCGCGGCGGTGGCGACCAGTCCGGCCGTGTTCATCGTCGGGCACATCCTGCAGGGCCTGACCACCAGCCTGCTGCTGATCGCGGCCGCGCCGCCGCTGTTCCTGGGCTACCCGCCGGCCAAGCTGCGCTGGACCACGATGATCATGAACATGTGCATCTTCGGCGCGGTCGCGGCCGGCCCGCTGATCGGCGGGGCGATGGCCTCGTTCCACGCCTGGCGGCCGCTGTTCTGGATCGCGGCCGGCGTCGCCGCCCTGGCACTCGTGCTGGCGCTGCTGACTTTTGAGGACGCACCGCCGGCCAACCCCGCGGCCCCCCGCGACGTGCGGGCGATCGGGCTGGCCGCGGCCGGCGCGGTGGCGGCGTTCTGGGGAGCGTCGGAGCTGACTACCCACGGGTTCTTCGACCCGGTCGCCATCGGTCCGCTGGCGGGCGGGCTGGCCCTGATCGTCGTCTTGTGGGTCTACCAGTACCGCGGGACCAACGTGCTGCTCACCCTGCGCCCGCTGGCCAGCACGTTCCCGGTGGCCGGGGTCGTGGTGGCGGTCTGCGGGGCGGCCGCCTCGGTGTCGGCCATCGCGCTCACCAGCTCGGCCCTCGCCAGCAGGTACCCGCCGCTGCACCTGGGGCTGCTCTACCTGCCCGAGCTCGGGGGGGCCATCCTGGCGTCGATTGCGTTCGGCGCGGTGTTCAGCACCAAGTACATCCACTACTTCACGCTGTTCGGCATGTCCTGCCTGGCGGCCGGGATCTTCGTGATCCAGGGCACCATCCCGGCGACCACCGGGCTCGTCCTGGTCGGCTCGGCCCTGATCGGCATCGGCGTCGGCGCGTCGGTCGTGCCTGCCCTCTTCCTGGCCGGGTTCTCGCAGCGCTCGGCCAGCATCCAGCGCGTGTTCGCCATCCTCGAGCTGATGCGCGCGTTCGCGGCGTTCATGATCGTCCCGATCCTGCTGCACTTCGCGCTATCGCTGGCGGGCCAGCCGACGCCGGCCATGCAGACGACCCTGTGGGTGTGCTTCGGGCTCGCCGTCGGCGGGACGCTGGTCGGCGTGCTGCTCTACGTGCTCGGCGGGGCGAAGCCGCCCGCGCCGTCACTTGACCGCTTCCTCGGCGGCAACGAGCCGGGCTGGGAGTCCCCCGCCCTCCTCGCAGCGGTCCGCCGCCGTCGTTCCTGAGCTGGATCGCGCACCCAAGGAGATGTCATGAGCACCGAAGAGCCGGGCCTCATCCTGTTCGCCTACGACGGATCGGAGCTGGCCGGGCACGCGATAACCGAGGCCGGCCGCGAGCTGCGGGCTGGCCGTGACGCGGTCGTGCTGACCGTGTGGGAGCCGTTCAACGTCGGCTTCCTCCCGGACCCCGGGATTGAGTTCGACGCCGCGGGACCGGACGAGGTCAGGGCGGCGGCCGAGAAGACCGCGGCCCGAGGGGCCTCGCTGGCCGTGGCGGCCGGGTTCCGGGCGCAGGCGGTGACGGCCGAGGCCGCCCCGACCTGGAAGGGCATCACCGACGCGGCCGACTCCCGCGACGCCAGCCTCATCGTCCTCGGCTCGCACGGCCGCAGCGGCGTGGCCGGCCTGGTCGTGGGCAGCGTGGCCGGCGCGGTCGCCGCCCACTCAGCCCGGTCGGTGCTGATCGTGCACCGCCGGGCTAGCTAGCTAGCCCGGCGGTGCAGGGTGCGGGTGCGGTGGTTACTGGCTGAGCACCTGCGGGTTGACGAGCTTGCCGTTCTGCATGGTGAGTACCACGTCGCCGCCGCTGCAGTTGGACGACAGCCCCGCCATCGCCTTGCCGTTGCAGGTGAACGTGAGGCCGGCCCCGGCGGGCAGGACCACGGCCTTGGACGCCTTGATGGCGGCGCTGATCGCAGCCGGGGTCGGGTCGCCGGTCACCGAGGCGGTCGCCCGGACCAGGCCGAGCATGCCCTGGTAACCGGTCACCGAGTCACCGGTCGGGTTGGCGCTCGGGTAGTACTTGGCCATCACGTACTGGTAGAGGTTGGCCTCCGGCGAGCCGGACTGGGTGTCGGAGCGGCCGAACTCCAGGAAGCCGTTCAGCTGGCTGCCCAGCGCCGAGATCACCGAGGAGTTGGCGCAGGAGCTGTTGCCCATCGCCGGGAGACCGGGGTGCACCACGTTCAGCGCCTTGAGCACCGAGGCGCAGGTACCCGCGTCGGCGATGATCGCGGCCGCGCCCGTCTGGCCGGACAGGCCGGCCGTCACCTGGGCGGTGGCGTCGGGGACGCCCTCCGGCACCGACTCGATGGTGAAGCCGACGCCGGCCGCCTTGAAGGCCGGCCCGCCGATCGCCTTCGCGCCCTGCAGGGCAGAGGGAGAGGCGATCACGAACGCGGTCACGCTCTTGAAGCCGTGCTGCTTGGAGTACTGGGCCATGCCGCCCAGGTCGGCCGGGAACCCGCCGGTCCACATGAACGTGTTCGGGCTGGTCAGCTCGGCGGTGCTGGAACCGGTGGCCGACACGTAGGGGATGCCGGCCTTGGTGATGATCGGGACCATCGTGTCGCCCAGGCCGGTGGTGCCGATGACGACCGCGGCCACGTTGTCCTGCACCATCTCGTTGGCGCAGGCGGTGGCGGAGGCGGCGTCCTCGTTCTCGGCGCAGCGGACGACCTGGATCGGGTGCCCGGCGATCCCGCCCAGCTCCGCGTTGGCGTAGTCGGCCGCGGCCACGGCCGCGTCGCCGGTCGACGGCTCGGCCACCGGGGAGCTGCCCTCGTTGTTGATCAGGCCGATCTTGACCGGGGTGCCGGACGCCTTCTTGCCCGGCAGGAACTGCGACAGGCCCGCGGTCGAGGCCGCGCTGGCGCTGGCGCTGCCGCTGGCACTGCTGCTGCCGGCGGCGGCGGAACCGGTACTCGAGCTTCCGCTACTGCACGCGGCCAGGCCGGCCAGCGCGGCAGCGGTCAGGACAACCAGCGGCGCCCGGGAGAATCCTCGCCCGGCACCGTTGCCTCGCTTCGCAGAGTTCATTTCCAGCCTCACTGGGAGAGCCAACTAGGCAGATTATTGAACTGATATATAGACCACTCCGCGCGACGATGTCAACGAGCTGTTTACAACCGGTCGACCCTGGCGCCGGACACCGGCGGAAGAGAGCCCGGCCGCACCCGTTCGGGCAAAAACTAAGATGCGCAGCCCGAACGGGTGCGCGGCTACGCGGTAACGGCCCCGGCTGAGCGCGGCCGCGGCGGCCGCGTCAGGTCAGGTAGGCGTAGGCCGGCGAGCCGGGGCTGATCTGCTCGATGCGCATCGGGGAGGCCTTCATCCGGGCCAGCAGCGACGTCAGGCCGTCGGCGCCGCCCAGCTCGATGCCGACCAGGGCGGGGCCGGTCTCGCGGTTGTTGCGCTTGACGTACTCGAACAGGGTGATGTCGTCGTCGGGCCCGAGCACCTCGTCGAGGAACCGCCGCAGCGCTCCGGGCTGCTGGGCGAACTCGACCAGGAAGTAGTGCTTGAGGCCGCTGTGCACCAGCGACCGCTCGATGACCTCGCCGTAGCGGGACACGTCATTGTTGCCACCGCTCACCACCGCCACCACGAGCGCGCCGGGCCGCAGGCGCAGCGGCGGGTCGGCCAGCTGGACCGCGGCCGGGGCCAGGGCGCCGGCCGGCTCGGCGATGATGCCCTCGCTGTGGTAAAGCGACAGCATCTCGGTGCAGGCCGCGCCCTCGTCGACGGTCAGCAGGGCATGCGGGCCGCTGGCGATGACCTGGTAGGTGTGCTGGCCGACGCGGCGAACCGCGGCCCCGTCGACGAACGGGTCGATCGCGTCGAGGGTGACCGGTCCCCCGGCCGCCAGCGCCGCTGTCATCGACGCGGCACCCGATGGCTCGGCCCCGATCAACTGGACCGACGGCGCCCGCTCGCGCAGGTAGGCCGCGGTGCCCGCCATGAGGCCGCCGCCGCCGACCGGGACCACCACGGCATCCGGCCGTTCCGGCAGCCCGGCCAGGATCTCCGCCGCGACCGTCCCCTGGCCGGCCATCGTGCGCGGGTCATCGAACGGCGGCACCAGCACCGCGCCGGACGCGCGCGCGTCCGCCTCCGCGGTCGCCGCCGCGTCGTCATAGGTGTCCCCGGCCAGGATCAGCTCGGCCAGGTCACCGCCGTGCACCATGATCCGGTCACGTTTCTGCCGCGGCGTCGGCCGGGGCACGTAGATCCTGGCCCGGACGCCGAGCCGCCGGCTGGCGAGCGCGACGCCCTGCGCGTGGTTCCCCGCGCTGGCGCAGACCACCCCGGCCGCCCGCTCGGCCGCGGTGAGCTGCGCCATCAGGTTGTAGGCGCCGCGCAGCTTGTAGGAGCGGACCGGCTGCAGGTCTTCCCGCTTGAGGTACACCCGCCACCCGGTCGCCCTGGACAACCGCTCGCAGGGCTGCAGCGGAGATGTCACCGTGATGCCCTTCAGCCGTCCGGCCGCCGCGTCTACGTCGGCTGCCGTCAGCACCGGCGGCTGCTCCCGCTCACTGGTCATCCGCCGAACTTAGCAGCCACCCGCCACTGCCAGGCGCTCTCGCGGCAACGGGACCGGACCCGGGGCGCGGTCGAACTAGCGGCGGGCCCGGCCGGATCCTACCCTGGAGGAGGATCCGCCGCCCGACAGCACGCTCCGTCTCCCCTACCCCGCGGGAGGACCAATGGCCGCTGATTCGCTGACCGCGCCCGGCGCCCGCGCTGGGCGGGACCAGCCCGGTGCAAGCTGGCGGGAGGAGGCACGGTCACCCGTTCACTGGGGGCTCGGCCACGGCCTGCCACGCCTGGTCATGCGCGCGGCCGCCCGCCGCGGTGACCTGCAGGGGCGGCTGATGGCAGCCGCCTCGGCGGAGCAGGTGCAGGAGCTGCTGGACGAGATCCGCGCCGCCGGGCCGGTGTACCAGTCGAAGCTGGCTTACCTGACGGTCGACCACGCGGCGGTCAAGGAGGTCCTGTCCAGCCCGGACTTCCGGTCCGGGACCCGGCCGACGCAAGGCAACGGCCTGCTGGACCAGGTGCTGAAGTGGGCGGCGCCCCAGGTACTGCACCCCATCGAGCCTCCCTCGCTGCTGGTGACCGAGCCGCCCGAGCACACCAGGTACCGCAAGCTGGTGACCCGGGTGTTCACCGCGCGGGCGGTGGAGCGGCTGCGGGTGCGGGCGGAGACGATCGCCCACGAGCTGCTTGACGCGCTCGACCCGGCGGCGCCGGCCGAGCTGGTTTCCTCGTACTGCGCGCTGCTCCCGGTCACCGTCATCAGCGAGATCCTCGGCGTGCCGCCCGCGCAGCGGGAACGGGTGCTCCAGATGGGCACCCAGGCGGCCCCCAGCCTCGACTTCGGCCTCGGCTGGCGGAGGTACCGCGCGGTCCTGGCCGGGCTGCGTGACTTTACCCGGTGGATGGACGGCCACGTCGAGCAGTTGCGCCGCCAGCCCGGTGAGGACCTGCTGAGCCAGCTGATCGCGGCCAGAGACGAGCAGGGAACCCTGGACGACCGTGAGCTGAAGGCGACGGCGGGGCTCATCCTCGCCGCCGGGTTCGAGACCACGGTCAACCTGCTGGGAAACGCGATCGCGCTGCTTGACCAGCATCCCGGCCAGCTCGGCCTGCTGCGGGCGCAGCCCGCGCTATGGCCCAGCGCGGTGGACGAGGCGCTGCGCCTCGACCCGCCGGTGCTGATGACCGGCCGGATCTGCACGCGAACGACCTCGGTCGCGGAAACCCGGGTGCCCGAGGGCACGGTCATGGTGACCATCCTGGCCGGCGCCAACCGCGATCCCGCGGTCTTCACGCACCCGGGGCGCTTCGACGTGGCGCGCGAGAACGCGAGGGATCATGTCTCCTTTTCCGGCGGCCGTCATTACTGCCTCGGGGCTTCCCTCGCGCGGATGGAAGGCGAGACCGGGCTGCGGGTCCTTTACCAGCGGTTCCCCGGCCTGAGGCTGCTGCCCGGACCGCGGCGCCGCCCGACCCGGATCCTGCGGGGGTACGAGGCGCTGCCCGCCCGCCTGCGCTGAGCGCCCGCTGCCGCGCCGACGCGGCGGGTCCCGGGCGGCTTACTGCGGGGTGAGAGTGACCTCGACCGTGTTCCCGCCGAGGCTGAGGCCTGGGAAGGAGAAGCCGGATAGCGCGCCTACCTGGCCGTTGTACCCGTGGCCGGTGAACCAGATCCCGGTGCCGGTGAACGAGCTCCAGGAGTCCCCGGTTGCCGAGGAGCTGCTGATGATGGTGTAGCCGGCCTGTGGCAGCGCCGTGGCGTAGAAGCGGGCGGCCTGCGCCGGGGTGACCGAGCCGAAGACGATGCTGTAGTGCCCGTTGCCGTTGCCTGCTTCGATCACCTGGGCGCCCTGCGGGAGGGGAAAGCGGCCGGCCGGGCTGCTCACGGTGGCCGTGCTGCTGGCCGAGACTGAGCCCGCTGCCGGGCTGGCGGCGGTGGTGGTCACGCTGCACGCGGCCAGCGATATGACGGCCGTGCAGGCAGCGGCGGCGGCGAGGGCCGCGGTTCGGAGATTGTTCACTGATCTGGTCCTTTTCTTCGTTTCTGATGGTGACCTTGGCGGTTCAGATGCTCGCGTGAGCGGTCTCTGTGCCGTTGCCGCGCTTGGTGATCAGTGCGACGGCGGCGCCGGCCAGGGCGACGGCGGCGGCGACGAGGAAGGCGCTGTGCATTCCGGCGGTGAAGGTGTCGTGGCTGATCTGGGTGATGAGGGCGGCTGTCCGGGCGGG
>Ga0265338_10003061_pt1 | contig 24034 bp, 14 predicted proteins | sample 42126metaG_FD_193579 | JGI IMG/M metagenome (GOLD analysis project Ga0265338, IMG submission 193579) | Rhizosphere microbial communities from Carex aquatilis grown in University of Washington, Seatle, WA, United States - 4-21-26 metaG | ecosystem: Host-associated > Plants > Roots > Rhizosphere... | reverse complement strand
ACGTCAACGCGCGGGCGTGGTTCTTCAACCCCGACGGGTCCTCGGCCGAGTTCTGCGGTAACGGGATGCGCGGCCTCGGCCGGCTCGTCCTCGACCTGCGCGGCACCGACACCGAGGTGATCGCCAGCGGCGGCCACCCCTACACGGTGCACCGCGCGGCGTCGACCCCCGAGGGCGTCCGCCAGGTGCTGCTCGAGCTTCCGCCGCTGCGCTTCGACGACGCCGCGCTTCCCGCGCCGTTCACTGGCTTCACCGCCGTGGCGGTGCCTAATCCCCACGTCGTCGCCGTGGTTGACGAATACTCGGAGCCTGACCTGATCGAGCTTGGCAAGCACGCCGACGAGGTCTTCGCCGAGGGCGCGAACGTCTCGTTCCTCCAGCCACTGGCCGGCGGTGATGCGCCCGAGGTCTTCGTCCGCACCTTCGAGCGCGGCGCGGGCCTGACCCCGTCCTGCGGCTCGGGGGTGGTCGCGGCCCGCGCGGCCTACTCGCGAACGACCGGCCTCGACCCGGAACGGCGCGTCGTGGTCCGCAACGCGGGGGGAGTGGCCGCCTCGTCCGTCCACGTCCGCGACGGCGCCTGGTACCCGGTCCTCGAGGGGAACGCGACGGTCGCCTACCGGGCCGAGACCAGCCCGTCCGGCGATCAGCTGGGGCCGGTGGACTTCGCCACCGACGAGAATGACGCGTACGCGATGCTGGACGAGCGAAACACCGCCCGCCTCAAGGAACACGGAATACAAACCGCGCACCCCTAATGCGCTGTAGCTGCAGGATCGCGGCAATTTTACTGAAACGTTTATGCCGTCCAGGGCTACTATCTCGATAACATCTCAGCAGACAATGCGCGTTGAGTTGGTTACAATTTTCTGAGCACGCCGGTGACGGCGGGGTCACCGACAACGGGAGGAGCTCAACTGTCCATGCCCACGCTATATCCCGATAGCATCCTGTCTGACGTCCGAGACGTGCATGACCTGCCGCTTGATGCCGACGATAGTATCGACAATGTCGAATACGCGCACATTATGCGCCGGATCGGCATCGCCGAAGGCGAGCCGGGAGCGCCGGTCTCCGCCTTCAATTCCTCCATCTGAGCCTTGGCTGGCTCGGGGTACGCACTGCCGTTCCGGCAGTTTGTCCTCAAGGTCCATAGCCGGTGTGACCTGGCCTGCGACCATTGCTATGTCTATGAGCACGCCGACCAGAGTTGGCGCGAGCGTCCCATGGTGATCTCACCGGAGACGGTCGCCAAGGCCGGGAAACGCATCGCGGAGCACGCTCGCGATCATCATCTGTCGGAGGTGCGCGTCATCTTGCACGGCGGTGAGCCGTTGCTCGTCGGCGTGTCCCGGCTTGCCTCGATCATCCGGGCCTTGTGCCGGGCGATCGAACCTGTGTGCCGCCTTGATCTGCGGATCCACACGAACGGGGTCCGGCTGGACGTCGAGTTCTGCGAGGTCTTCCTCGCCGAGGGGGTCCGGGTAGGCATCTCCCTCGACGGCGACCGGGCTGCCAATGACCTCCATCGCCGCTATCTCAACGGGCGCAGCAGCTACGACCAGGTGCTCCGCGCTGTCGCCCTGCTGCGCGAGGAGCGATACTCGCCGTTGTACGCGGGCCTGCTCGCGACCATCGACATCCGCAGTGATCCCATCGCCGTGTACCGCGCGCTCGCCCAGCTTGACCCGCCGAACATCGACTTCCTGCTCCCGCACGGCACCTGGGACGCCCCGCCGCCGGGTAAGGCTGGCCCACTGCCGGACGGACGGCTCCCGGTCCGCCTCGCGGGTAAGCCCGGTCCTACGCCCTACGCGGACTGGCTGGCAGCGGCGTTCGGCGAGTGGACGGATGGCGGCCGGCGCGTGGGGGTGCGCATCTTCGAGTCAATCATCGCGACCACCTTCGGCGGAGTGTCGGGCACTGAGTCGCTCGGTCTCGCGCCGAGCGATGTAGTAGTCATCGAGACGGATGGCACGATCGAGCAGGCCGACTCGATCAAGGTGGCCTACGACGGCGCGCCCGCTACCGGCCTTGACATCTTCCGACATCCGCTGGATGCCGCAGCCGCCCACCCGGGCATCAAGGCACGGCAGCGAGGCCTCGCCGGCCTTAGCCCCATATGCCGCGACTGCCCCGTGGTTGACAGCTGCGGCGGCGGCTTGTACGCCCACCGCTACCGCACAGGCAGCGACTTCGGTAACCCGTCGGTCTACTGCACTGATCTTGAGAAGCTCGTCACGCACGTGCGAGCGCGGCTCCGCCCCGCGCCCGCTGCTGGCCAGACCGACCAGGCCAGTCACTCCGCGGCGCGCCGGCACGAACTGCCGCAGAGCTGTTTCGACGCCCTGGCCGCCGGGTTCGGCGATGCCGAGGCGATCTCCTACCTCAGCGCGGCACAGCGCAGCCTGTGCCGCACCCTGCTCCGCCTGCTGCACGAGCGGGTCGGCCGAGGGAGCGGGCTGGTCGGCGTCGGGTGGGAGTTGCTCGGCCGAATCGATCATGCGGCGCCTGACGCCGTCGATGAGGTAATCGCCCATCCCTACGTGCGCGCCTGGGCCGAGCGTTGCCTGCGGCCCGCGGACCCGGCCACGGCGCCGAGCGCGCCTGCGCCAGACGGTGGGCACCTGGCGTCCATCGCCGCCGCTGCGGCCATCAGGTCCGGCACGCTCGCTGAGCTTGACGTGCCGGTCACCGGCGGGTACGTGCACCTGCCCACGCTCGGTCGGCTCCGCGTGGGCGGCGCCGCGGCGGCGACGCTCGCGGTGCGGGGGACCGGTGCCTTCGAGGTGCGCGCCGCCTCGGGCAAATGGGACGTCGAGCCGGGTGCCGGCGAGCAGGACCCGGACTGGGAGCCGGTCCGCGCGTTGCGGGCCGGGGACTTCGCGGTACTGCTTGAGGACACCGATCCGTACCGGGACTGCCACCAGTGGCCGGTGACCTCCCGGCTGACGGCGGCGGAGGCGGCCGCCTGGCAGGCGCAGTTCGAGGAGGCCTGGCGGCTGATCGAGTACTGCTACCCGCAGTACGCGCCGAGTATCGCGGCAGGGCTGTCGGTGCTGCTGCCGCTGGCCAACGACGTGCCCGGGCGGGAGATCAGCGCCGCGGCCAGGGAAGCGTTCGGCGCGATCGCGGTTGCCCGCCCGGCCAGCGCCGCCGACCTCGCGCTGCTGATCATCCACGAGTTCCAGCACGTCAAGCTCGGCGCGCTCTATGACCTCTTCGACCTGTGGGACCGGACGGACCAGCGGCTGTTCTACGCGCCGTGGCGGGAGGACCCGCGGCCGCTCGGCGCCCTACTCCAGGGGACGTACGCGCACATCGGGGTCACTGACTACTGGCGGCTGAGGCGGCACGCGGTCCCCGGGCCGGAGGCGCTCGCGGCCGGCGAGCAGTTCGCCCGCTGGCGGATGATGACCGCCGAGGCGATCGAGACGCTCGGCGGCTCCGGCGGGCTCACCCCGCTCGGCGCCCGCTTCGTCGCGGGCATGGGCGCCACCGTTCGGCCGTGGCTCGACGAGCCGGTCGCCGCCGCCGCGGAAACCGCGGCGCGCGAGTGGGCAGCCTCGAAGGCCGCCGCGTGGCGTCGGAGGCAAAGGACCGTATAGCCATGGGTGCGCCATCTAGCGAATTGTCGCGATATCGGTCATTCCCGCTCACGATGGATTCGAGAGCCTGCTGCGGAACCGCTTGAACGGCTGAGGAAGAGCCGGGACGAGCAACATCGGGACGCGATCATCTGCGGAGCCGACCCGGCGGCCACGTCGTTCGCGGGGGGAAATGCGCTGGTACTTCGGCGGCGGATTATGGCCAACGATGAAAACGACACTCGGAGGTGAGCATCCCGGCATCGGAGCGCCGGGCAGCTGGCGATTGCACGACCGCGACCTTGAGGTGCGGTCGACCTAAACGCACTCAGCACGGTGCCTCCCGCCGACGGCTACATCGCCCTGCTGGCCGGCGAAAACAACTTGCTGGGGGTGTCGCAACGATCGCGGGACAAGTAGTATCACTTTAGTATCAAGTGGGCTGGCGTGCTGAGCGCCAGCACCAGCGCAAGGAGCCGGATCCCATGGCTGCTACGCAGGCGCAGTCCTCCCCCGTCACCTCTGAGATACCGGATGTTCAAGATTGGCCACTGGACGCTGAAACGGTATTCGATGACGAGTACTTGGGCGTAATGCAGCGCATCGGCGTGGCTGGCGCCTCGCATGACCCACCTGTTTCTGCATTTAATTCCAGTGTTAACGCTATTAGATAACCTTGCCGCGACTCGAAAGCGTCTTGCCTTTCCGGCAGTTCGTCCTTAAGGTGCACAGCCGCTGCGACCTGGCCTGCGATCACTGTTACATCTATGAGCACGCCGATCAGAGCTGGCGCGAGCGTCCCGCGGTGATCTCCCTCGCGACCGCGGTGAAGGCGGCGGAGCGTATCGCCGAGCACGCGCGGCGGTTCGGCTTGCCCCGGGTCCGGGTCATCCTGCACGGCGGTGAGCCCTTGCTAGCCGGCCCGTCCAGGCTCGGTGAGATCGTGCGGGCGCTGCGCAGTGCCGTTGAGCCCGTAGCCGCGCTCGACCTGCTCATTCAGACTAACGGCGTCCGGCTCGACGAGGGGCTGTGTGAGCTCTTCCTCGCCGAGCAGGTCCAGGTGGGCATCTCGCTTGACGGTGACCGGGCAGCGAACGACATGCACCGCCGCTACCTCAACGGCCAGAGCAGTTACGACCAAGTGCTCCGGGCTATCGCCCTGTTGAGAACGGAGCGCTATGCAAGCCTTTACGCTGGGCTGCTCGCCACCATCGACGTACGCAGCGATCCAGTCACCGTATACCGCGCGCTTGCTGCCCTCGCGCCGCCGAGCCTGGATTTCCTGCTTCCCCACGGAACATGGGACAACCCGCCCCCTGGGGCCGGCGAAGGGGAGGCCCCTGCCTACGCCGACTGGCTCATCGCGGTGTTTGAGGAGTGGTCACGAGACGGCCGCCAGGTGCCCGCGCGGATCTTCGAGTCGATCATCGAGACAAGCTCCGGTGGTGCCTCTAGCACGGAATCGCTCGGGTTGGCGCCCAGCGACGTGGTCGTCATCGAGACCGACGGTTCGATCGAGCAGGCTGACTCGCTGAAGGTGGCCTACCGTGGCGCACCGGCGACGGATCTTGACATCTTCAGGCACGGACTGGACGAAGCAGCGGCCCACCCCGCCATCCAGGCACGCCAGCAGGGCATCGCTGGCCTGTCCCCTACCTGCCGCCAGTGCGAGGTGGTCACCAGTTGCGGCGGCGGCCTCTACGCCCATCGTTACCGGACCGGAAGCGGGTTTCAGAATCCGTCCGTCTACTGTGCCAACCTGATCAAGCTCATCACCCACGTGCGGGCCCGGATGGACCCGGTCGGCGCCACCCGCGCTGCCCCCGCGAGGTTGAGCAGGCATGAGATGTCCGAGGAGCACTTCGATGCGCTCGCGGCCGGCCATGGCGACGCAGCGTCCATCGCGTCGCTCAGTGCGGCGCAGCGCAGCGTGCAGCGTACCCTGCTCCGCCTTGTCTGGACCCGGACGGATGCGCCAGCCGACGACACGTGCGCCGGCGGGTGGGAGCTCATCTCCCGGTTGGACAGGTCAGATCCCGCGACAGTCAACGAGGTCCTAGCTCACCCCTACGTACGCGCTTGGGCCGAGCGGTGCCTGGCTCCTGCCAGCCACGATGGGCCGGCCCAGGCCTTCGCCCACCTGGCATCGATCGCGGCTGCGGCGGCCGTCCGCATTGGCGCGTCCGCAGAGTTGGCCGTGCCGGTCAGCCGCGGGCACGTCCACCTCCCCACCATGGGCAGGCTGCGTGTCGGTGACGTCGGTACGGCGGCGCTCACCGTGGCCGGCGTCGGCGCCTTCGAAGTGCGGGCAGCGTCGGGTCGTTGGAGCGTCGAGCCCGGAGCTCGCGCACTCGGGGAGGACTGGCAACCCGTCCGTCGGCTGCATGCTGCGGACTTTGCCGTTGCGCTCGAGGACACCGACCCGTTCAGGGACTGTCATCAGTGGCCCGCCGCCCAGCGTCTATCCGCCGCGGAGGCTGCCGCATGGCAAGCCCAGTTTGGCGAAGCCTGGCCGATGATCGAGCACAGCTTCCCAGGCTACGCTGCGGGCGTGGCGGGCGGACTGCGCGCGATCATGCCACTGGCCAACGATGTGCCAGGCCAGGAAATCAGCGCTGCGGCCCGGCAGGCGTTCGGCGCGGTCGCCATCGCGCTCCCGGCCGCCGCCGCCGACCTTGCCTTGCTGATCATCCACGAGTTCCAGCATGTCAAGCTTGGCGCTCTGACGGACATGTTCGACCTGCACGACCAGAGCGACCGCCGGTTGTATTTCGCGCCCTGGCGCGAGGACCCGCGACCGCTCGGCGCGCTGCTCCAGGGCGCGTACGCCCATATCGCGGTTACTGACTTCTGGCGGCTCCGGCGGCACGTGGTGGCAGGCAAGGCCGCACTCAGCGCGGCGGCACTGTTCGCCCGTTGGCGGACGATGACCGTGGGGGCGATAGAAACCCTGGCCGGGTCGAGTGCGCTGACCCCACTCGGCGTCAGGTTCGTCGCAGGCATGAACGCGACGGTTCACCCGTGGCTCGACGAGCCGGTGCCGTGGCCTGCGGCGCAGGCCGCGCTGCGGTGGATCGCGGAACGGCGCGCGGCCTGGCCGCGCGCCGCGCGGCTGTAGGCCTCCGATGCGGACCGATGAATCCGCCGGTTCCGTCCGGCAGCCGGTCACGGGACGGCGGCTCGTCCATGACCTGGCCCGGCTCGGCGTCCAGCGGGACCAGACGCTGCTCGTGCACGCGTCGGTCCGCTCCATCGGCCTGCTAGAGAACAGGGCGACGATCCTCGTCTCGGCTTTGCGGAAGGCCGTTGCCCCGGTAGGAAATGTCGTGGCACTAACTGCTACTGAGGAGAACTCGCTGACCTCGCGGGCACACCAGGCTCGCACCGCCACGATGACGGCGGACGAGATCGAGGCGCTCCGGCAGGGCATGCCTGCTTTCGACAGGCGACGGACGCCAAGCACTACGGGTGCGCTCAGCGAGGCGCTGCGGACTTCGGCGGGGGCGGTCCGCAGCGACCACCCGCAGAGCTCATTCGCTGCGATTGGCCCGCGGGCCGGCTACCTGATGGCCGGCCACCGGCTCAACTGCCATCTCGGCGAGGACTCGCCGCTCGCGAAGCTTTACCAGATGGGCGCGCAAGTTTTGCTGCTTGGCGTCGGCTACGACAGATGTACGGCCTTTCATCTCGCCGAGTACCGTTACACGCCGCATCCGCCGAGGCGAATGTACTCATGCGCCGTCAAGCAAGGCGGCCGCAGGGAGTGGCGGGAGTACGAGGACGTGGTGCTCGATGACAAAGATTTCGAGGAAATCGGAAAAGAACTGAATGATGAGCCGTATGTGAAAGAAGGCTATGTTGGCAATGCTATGAGCCACTTGATGCCTCTGGTTCAGAGTGTCGACCATGCCGTCAACTGGATGGCCACGCATCGCGCGTTACCCCGCACCATCACTGGGTACGGACCTTCCAAAGGCTGAAACCGTCACCTATAGTGATTTTCCAGCCCCAATGACGTGCATTCGCCTGAGGCGGCCGGAAGGGGGATGCGTGCGCGGAGCGGCGGTACCGATAGAGATCAGGGACACGCCCTATTTCCTGATCAGTTACCCGCACACCCCGCGCAACGGCGAGGGGAGCGAGCGGGACCCAGACCTCTTGGTAAGCAAGTTCTGCGACGATCTCAGCCGGTGCGTCGAGGAACTGACATGGCGGCCTGAAAGAACACACGTTGGCATCCTTGACCGGGCCGTCTGGTTTGGCGACGACTGGGAGACCGGACTGCCGGAAGCGCTGTGTACCTGCCGTGTCCTGGTTCCGCTCTATTCGCCGCGCTACTTCCAGAGCATCCACTGCGGCAAGGAGTGGTCCGCCTTCGCCGATCAGCCGTCGATTCCGGGTACCACGGCAAGGCAGGCGCCGCCGATTGTGCCGGCAATCTGGGAGCCAGTGGACCTGAAATCAGTTGACTCGGCCGCGGTGCGGGCGGTTCCAGTCGAGTACTTCGGGCTCGAGTCCTACGAGGCACACGGGATCGAGGGCATCATCAACCTTGCCGCGTACCGAGCCGACTACACCGCGGTCGTGCGAGAGCTGGCACGGCGCATCGTGGCGGCAGCACAGGGGCTTCCGGCCTCCCCGCGGCGGGTTATTGACTACGCCACCCTGCCGAGCGCGTTCGACCCGGAGGCAGACCTGCGGTCCGCTGACCCGCGACTGCGCGTCACGGTCGTCGCGCCGCACCGGGGCACCCTACCCTCGCGGCGACGGAATGCCTTGTACTACGGGATGACAGCACAGGACTGGGCACCGTACCAGCCGGCCTCGGCGACACCGATCGCCGAGTTCACCGCTGGCTTCGCGCGGAGCCTTAGATTCCATGCGCACGTTGATGAACTTTCTGCACGCGAAGCGTGCCTGCTGAGCAACGAGCCGCCGGCCGACCCGGAGCTCCTGCTCATTGATCCGTGGGCGGTCACGAACAGAGCCTGCCTGGCGCTGCTCTCGCGATTCAACCTGGCCGACAAACCCTGGGTGCAGCTGGTGATCCCGTGGAACCCGGCTGATACCGAGACCGAGGCAGAAAGTGACAGGCTCCGGCGGGCGCTGCGCTCCGCGCTGCGGCGCAAGCTAGAGCTGGGCCGCGCGACCTCGGTCATCGCGGTGGAGGGCGTGCCGGGCTTCGAAGAGCTCCGCACCGTGCTGCCAGGGGTGATCCTCGCCGCTGTAAAGCAGTACCTAGCGCACGCGCGGGCCTACCCGCCGCCCGGGAAACCGATGGAGAAGCCGCTGTGGCACGGGTTCACGCTGAGCCCGCCGAACCCGATGGAGCACACCGGTGGCTGAGGGAAAGGTTGTCACCTTCTATTCGTATAAGGGCGGCACCGGGCGCACGATGGCCCTCGCCAACGTCGCCTGGATCCTCGCGGCCAACGGGCATAAGGTGCTCGCCGTCGACTGGGACCTGGAGTCACCGGGACTGTACAAGTACTTCCGGCCTTTCCTTGACCGGGCCGCGATCACCGCCACGCCCGGCATCATCGAGTTGATCAGCGACTACGCCTGGGCAGCAACGAGCGGCGAGGCCCGGCCGGCGAACTGGCACCTGCGCTATGCGCAGATCATGCGATACGCGAGCTCGGTAAACTGGCCGGACTTCCCCGGCGGCGGCACGCTGGACTTCGTATCCGCAGGACGGCAGAACCGTAACTATGCCTCCTCAGTGGCATCAATCGACTGGGACAACCTCTACGACCGACTCGGCGGCGGGCAGTTCTTTGATGCGCTGCGCGCGGACATGAAGAAGAACTACGACTACACGCTGATCGACAGCCGGACCGGCCTGTCGGACATCGCGGACATCTGCACCGTGGCGCTGCCGGACATCCTGGTGGACTGCTTCACGCTGAGCGACCAGTCGATTGAGGGAGCGGCCGGCGTCGCGCGCAGTGTTGATCAGGACTACCGCCATAAGAACATCAGGGTCCTGCCGGTTCCCATGCGGATCGACGACGGGGAGAAGGAAAAGCTCGACGCCGGACGGGCAACGGCCAGGGCGCAGTTCGAGCGGCTGCCCAGGGGCCTGACAGAGAACGACGCGGATACTTACTGGTCTTCCGTTGAGATCCCGTACATGCGGTTCTACGCCTTCGAGGAGATGCTCGCCGTCTTCGGCGACGCGCCTGGATCGCCGATGTCGCTGCTCGCCTCTTTCGAACGGCTGACCTCGGCCATCACGGAAGGACAGGTCACCGCCCTGCCGCGGATGGACGAAGCCACCCGGCTGCAGGCGAGAGATGCCTTCACCCGCCGCCGGGTGCCTCCGCCAACCGACGTTTACCTCAGTTATGTCCCCGGGGACCGGCTGTGGGCCGACTGGATCGCCGCCGTCCTCGCCAAGGCCGGCTTCCGGGTGCTGCAGCCGGCCGGCAGTGTTCAGGTGGGGGGCAACGAACGGGACGAGGCCGCACGCGCCGCGGGAACGGCCGGGCGAACCGTCGCCGTGGTGTCGGCCGCCTATCTCCGCTCCCCGCAGGCGCTCGGCGTACGGGAGGCCATGGCGGCTATTGACCCTGCCGGGATCAACAGGCGCCTCATCCCGGTGCGGGTGAGTGAGTCCCGCGTGGCCGAGCCGTTCGCCGAGCGGGCGGTGCTCGACCTGACCCGCCGGGATGCCGCGCAGGCGGCGGAGGAGATCCTCAAGGCACTCGGCCGCCCGCCACTGCCCGGTGACGACGGCGCCGCGGACCCGGTTCCCGACGAGCCGCGCTATCCGAAGTCCATCCCGCTCGTCTGGAACACCCCCGCGAGGAACGCGGCCTTCACGGGGCGCAACGACATCCTCGACCAGTTGCGCGACCAGCTGCTCGGGTCGAAGCGGGCGGTCGTGGTCCCAGTCCCGCTCGCCCTGTTCGGCTACGGAGGGGTGGGCAAGACCCAGGTCGCCCTTGAGTACTCGTACAGGTACATGGCGGAGTACGACGTCGTCTGGTGGGTGCCGTCCGCGCAGCCGGAACTGATCAACCCCGCACTCGCGGAACTCGCACGCCAACTCGGCCTACCGGTCAGCGACAACATCGCCGACGCGGCCCACGCGGCCCGCGAGGCGCTGCGTCTCGGCAGGCCGTACTCCCGCTGGCTGCTCATCTTCGACAACGCGGAAGAGCCAGCCGACGTCAAGGAACACTTCCCTGCCGGGACCGGCCACGTGCTGGTGACCTCGCGGAACCCGGAGTGGTCGACCGTGGCCGAGCCGGTGGAGATCGACGTCTTCGACCCGGGAGAGTCGCTGGAGCACCTGCAGCGCAGGGTTCCGTCGCTGACCGACGCGGAGGCCGAAGCGGTCGCCGAGGCGCTTGGCCACCTGCCGCTCGCGGTTGAGCAGGCGGGTGCCTGGCTCGCCGTGACCGGGACCCCCGCCGGCGACTACGTGCGGCAGCTGACCACCGAGTCGCCGCAGCTTCTTGAGATGGTCGAGCTCGAGGACTACCCCACGCCGGTCGTTGTTACCTGGAAACTTGCCTTCGACCGGCTCCGGGAGCAGTCTCCCGCGGCCGCCCGGCTGCTTCAGCTCTGCGCGTTCTTCGCCCCCGAGCCGATCTCGCTCAGCCTGCTCTACAGCGACGAGATGATCAGGGCGCTGCTGCCGTATGACCCCCGGCTGCGGGAGCGGCGAATACTCGGCCAGCCGATCATGCAGATCGCACGGTACTCGCTGGCCAAGGTGGACCGGCCTGAGAACTCCCTTCAGGTGCACCGCCTCATCCAGGCGGTTATCCGGGCGTCGATGGAGACCGAGAAGGAGATAGTGACCGCGACGCACCAGGTTCACCAGGTCCTTGTCGGGGCTGGCCCCAAGGAGGGCGGGAGCGACGACCCGAACAACTGGCCGAAGTACGACTTGATCTGGGCGCACTTGGGTCCATCACGCGCAGCGGAGTGCGAAAGCGACAAAACCCGGCAACTGCTCATTGACCGCGTTCGCTACCTCTGGCGGCGCGGCCAGCTCGACGTGGCGCTTGACTTCGGCTCGTCGCTCGCGGAAACCTGGACGGAGCGGTTTGGCCCGGACGATATGTACACGCTTTCCCTCCGGTTCCACATCGCCATCGTGCTCCGGTCGCAAGGCAGGTACCGGGAGGCGCTCGCGGAGGATACCGCCGTCCACGACCGCCAGCGGGCGGTACTTGGGGAGAGTCACCTGCACACCCTGCTGACCGCTGGCGGCATCGCGGGCGACCTGCGCGGGCTCGGCGAGTTCAAGCGGGCACTCCAGATGGACCAGGAGCAGTACGACCGCTTCAAGGAACTTTACAGCGAAGGCGACCGGGCGACGATGTCGGCCGCGAACAACCTGGCAATCGACCTGCGGCTGATCGGTGACTGCTTCAGGGCGCGCGACATCGACACCGATACGATGAACCGCCGGCGGGAGGTGCTCGGCGCCGACCACCCGTACACGCTCCACTCGGCGACCATGCTGGCCCGCGACCTGCGGGAAGCGGGTGACTACGCGGGCTCGGTCGAACTGCTCCGCGAAACCTACCGGATCTCCGCCGACCGGCTTGGCGAGGACGACCTCGGCACGCTACTCACCGCGCAGAGCTTGGCTGTCTCGCTGCGCAAGGCCGGCGAGATCGAGGAAGCCCTCCGGCGCACCGAAGAAACCATGCAGAGGTACCGGGACAGGCACGCGGAGCGTCACCCGGACGCGTTCGCCTGCCAGCTGAACCTCGCCTGCGCCCAAGCCGCGCGGGACGACAAGTCCGCCGCCTACGCCACCGCGAGGGCAGTGCAGGCGGTCTACGTGGACTCCCTCGGCAGTGATCACCCGTTTACCCTTGCCGTGGCCAGTAACATGGCCGGTTACCTGCGCGGTACCGGTGCGATGGACGAGGCCCTGCTGCTCGCCGAGTCCACGTTGCGTGCGCTGCGCGCTAACCTCGGCGACCACCACCCGTACTCGCTGTCTTGCGCGGTCAACCTGGCGAACTGCCAGCATGACCAGGGGCAGTTCAGCGCCGCGGAGGACTTGTACGAGGAGACCATCGCCAGGCTGCGCAAGACGCTCGGCGACTCCCATCCTGACACGCTTACCTGCCAGGCCAATCTGGCTGTCAACCTACGGGCACGGGGACAGACGGACGAGGCAGGCAAGTTGCGGCAGCAGGTACTCGCGGCGCTGGCCCGGCTGCCACTCGGCGAAAGCTACCCAGGCGCTGTCGCGCTGCGCGATTGGACGCTGCGGGACTGCGACCTTGAGCCGCAGCCCACATGACCTTGCGGTTCCCTAATCCTCTGGCTTGATCAGCCAGGGCAGCATGGCGGGTACCACCTCGAGCGCGCCGAAGTGCGCGGCCTCGGGCGCGATGAACACGATGGCGTCCGGGATCTGGTCGCCCAGCCATCTAGCATGCGCCGCTGGCGTGTAAACGTCGTCTTCGCCTTGCCAGACCAGCACCGGCACCTTGATATCAGACATCTCGAATCCCCACGGCGAGCAGAACGCCAGCGCGTCATCGATCCAGCCGCTGGACGAGCACCGGAGCGCCTCGGCGAAGTTCTGCGCGAGCAGCGCGCGGATGCCGGCATCCGACACCACTCGCAGGTCAGCTTCCGGCAGTTCAGCACCGAGCGTAGCGACATGACCTACCGGGTTGGCCCTGATATCCGCGGCGGTGCGCACCAGGGCCGCGGTCAGCGCCTCGGGTTCGTTCGCTGCGGAGGTGTACTCGAGCACGTTGGAATTGGTCATCCCGGCGAACCAGTCCAATCCGGTGGCGGCCCACGGGGCAAGGCTGACCAGGACGCCCGCCCGCGTGACGCGGTGCGGCAACAGGGCTGCGCAGGCAAGTGCGTGCGGACCGCCGCCGGAGCGGCCGAGCACGGCGAACCGGTCGATACCGAGCTTGTCTGCGATCGCCTCGACGTCGGGCACCACGTCGGCGACCGTCCGGGACTCTAGCCGGTCAGAGAACCCGTAGCCGGGCCGGTCGAAGCTGATGAGGCGGACGCCGTGGTTATAGAGAACCATGGACCGGGGAGCCGGCCCGACTCGGCTTCCAGGTGTTCCGTGCATCATGAAAACGGGCTGCCCTGACGGGTCTCCCCGCTCCAGGACTGCCACCTGGCGGCCGTCAGGCAACCGCACGCGGATAGTCACCGGTATCGATCACCACGGCCGGTCGGGATGTTACCACTGAGCACCGTGGAAAGATACATGCAATGATCCCAACTCGCGCCGAGTGCCGTAGTAAGAAGGTAGCCTATTTTGCGCGATTTGGACAGCGGACATCCGCAGGCAAGTCGCGTATAGTGTGGGTCACGCATCTTTCCGTGGTGCCTGCCACAAGGGGCTAGAAGGTGGCTGCGTGCATAGAGGGTATGTTCCGACCGTTGCCGCGGCACAGTATTTCTTCCTCAGCTATGCGCGTGAGGCCCACATTGACGGACCGGGGCCGAGTGAGGCCAACTTCTGGGTCGGCAAACTTTTCGGCGACCTCGTGCAGTGCGTAAAGCAGGTTGCTGGCCTGCCTCAAGGTGTGAATTCAGGGTTCATGGACACGGAAAGACGGACGGGCAACGAGTGGCCCCTTGGGCTTACTCAGGCACTAGCCACGTGCCGCGTCTTCGTGCCGTTGTACTCCAGAAGTTACTTCGCCGATGACTATTGTGGCAGGGAGTGGGCTTACTTCGCGCGCCGGGCGCGGAGTCACGCCGGGCGGGCATCCGGCAACGTCGCGGCGATTGTGCCGGGAATCTGGGAGCCGGTGGGACCCGGTGGGCTGCCGCCAGTGGCGCGCCCACTGCAGCCTCGTTTCGTCGGCAGCGGCGCGTATGAAAGCCTTGGTCTTTACGGAATCATAAGACTCTCCCGCTTCAGAAATGACTATGCCGAGGCGGTCCGTGACCTATCCTGCCGGATCGTCGCAGCGGCGGAGCACCCGCCTGCCAAGGAGGGACCGTCGGCTGGCTTCGACGCGCTCCACAGCGCGTTCGGCGTAGCTGACCGGGCGCCACCGGGAGGCAAAAGGCTACGGATTACCATTATCGCGCCCCGCCGCGACAAATTGCCGGACGGTCGGCGAAGCGCATCCTTTTACGGGATGTCGACCTTGGACTGGAGCCCTTACGGTCCGGATTTCCCGCACCCTATTGCACGCCACGCCGCTGAGGTAGCACGGGACCTCGGGTTCCGGGCAGAGGTCGGTGAGCTTGACCAGCACGAGAAGGGCCTGCTTTCTGGCGGCCTGTCGGCCGGGCCTCAGGTCCTGCTCATAGACCCGTGGGCGCTGTTCGAGCCGCACGTACAGCACCTGCTAGAGCGGCTTGACGACGACGCCCACCGGGCGCCCTGGGTCCAGGCGGTGATCCTGTTGGCGAGCGGTGACGACGAGAGTCAGCAGGCGGCGAAGAAGCTCCGAGCGGTACTCGAGGCCGCCTTCGGGCACAAACTTGCCGAGGTCGCATCGACCTCGGAACTTGCGGCACAAGGGGTGCCGAGCGCCACGGAATTCGCTGAGGTGCTGCGTCAGCTGATCATGGCCGCCGCGAAGCGGTACCTCGGCAGGGCCACGGGCTACCCCCCGGCCGGCGAGGTCATCGAGCGACCGCGACTCAGTGCGTCAGAGCAGCATCCTGGCTAGGGCGGCTTGCCAGGGCAGGATCGCTAAGCAACCAGGAAAGCACGTCACCGACGGCCTCGAGCGCGCCGAAATGGGCGTCATTCGGCTGGATCATGACGTGAGCGCCACGGATCTTGCTGGCCAGCCACTCCGAATGCGCGACCGGCGAGAAAACGTCCCGCTCGCCGTGCCACAGCAGGACAGGCCTCTTGATGCTTGACACGTCGAACCCCCACGGCGAGCAGAACGCCAAGACATCGTCGATCCAGCCGTCCGCGGAATAACGCAGCGCCTCTGCGAAATTTTGCGCGAGCAGGGCGCGGACGTTGGCGTCCGCAACGATGCGCCTGTCCACCTCGGGCATCTCCGGGCTGATGACGGCGACATGACTCACCGGATCGGCGTTGATCTCCCCGGCGGCTTCTATCAGGTGCCGGATCAGCAGGTCGGGCTCGTCGGCCGCAGTCCTGTACGCGAGCACGTTGGAATCGGCCATGCCGTCGAACCATTCAAGGCCTGCCGCCCTCCACGGGGCCAGGCTCATCATGGCGGCTGCCCGGGTCACCCGGTCAGGGAGCAGGGCGGCGCAGGCCAGCGCGTGCGGTCCGCCTCCGGATCGGCCGATCACGGCGAACGTATCTAGCCCGAGCGAGTCGGCGATCGCCGCCACGTCCTGCGCCACATCGGCCACCGTGCGGGACTGCAGCCGGTCTGAGCGCCCGTAGCCAGGCCGGTCGAAACTGATCAGCCAGATACCGAGCTCCTCGAGAACCTGCTCGCGGGGGAGTGGCCGCAGCCTGCTCCCGGGGGTGCCGTGCAGAAAGACGACCGGCTCACCGGACTGGTCGCCTGACAGGTTAACGGCAAGCCGCCGGCCGTCGTTTGCGCGCACGTAACTGGTCACCAGCGCGGTCCACCGCACTGGCGCCATATGCCGTAAAGGTCCACCCTGAGACACCCCAATACGCGATCACATCCGCTAGGTCGCGACTAGGAGCAAGGCTAGTCACTCCCAGCCGTCACCATGTGTTATTTGACTACCCGTTTACGTCACCAGTCGCACTGCGGCTGAGCGATTTTTCGCTTAAAAGGCGGAGCACGGAGGCACCACGCCACGCCTCAGGCCACTGGCAAAGGATAGCGAATAGCGGCGATTCCATCTCATATAGTGATGGTTTTGTTTCCATTCCACCGCGAACCAGTTCCGGGTCTGCCGGGTCGCCGGCCACGCTCACGGCAGGCCGTCGGCCGTACCGTGCAGGAGCCGCCCCAGAGGCATGAGCGGCAGTGACGGCTCATCCCGGACACTGCAACCCGCTGCCTCTTATACTGGGGATTCCAAGCCTATGTCGGTGCTTGCGCCGACAAGGCCGGAAGGGGGGTGCCCATGCGACAGCCCGGAAACGCTACCCGAGCCCCCCGCGGGGTGATCACCCGCGAGCGGCTTGTCGCTGACCTGCGCGCCCTGAGCGTCCGACCCGGCCAGACGCTGATTGTGCACGCCTCGCTCCAGAAGATGGGGTGGGTGGCAGCGGGTGCCCCGACGGTCGTGGCGGCGCTGCGTCAGGCCCTCGGCCCGGACGGCACGCTCGTCGCGGGCGCGGGCACGCCGGAGAACTCGCTTACCTCCCGCATCTTCCGCGAACAGACCAAGGGTCTGCGGTCCTGGATGGTCTCCGGCTACCTCGAGCGGATGCCCGCGTTCGACCCATTGACCACACCCACCTCGGCGGGAGCAGTCGCGGAGGCCGTGCGTACCACACGAGGCGCGGTACGCAGCGATCATCCGCAGTCCTCGTTCGCCGCCGTCGGCCGCGACGCGCGTGAACTGATGGCAGGCCACCAGGTCTTCTGCCATCTCGGCGAAGAGTCGCCGCTTGCCAAGCTCTATCAGCGGGACGCGTCGATCTTGCTGCTCGGGGTCGGATACGGGTCCTGCACCGCTTTCCACCTTGCCGAATACCGCTACACAACAAGCCCGCCGATGAGGGAATACAGCTGTCTCATTAAGCAAGACGGAATAAGTCGCTGGATGAAATACAGGGACGTGGTCCTTGACGATGGTGAATTCGAGAACATCGGTAAAGCCTTGGAAGATAAGATAACGGTGCCCATCGGTACCGTTGGCGAGGCGCAGTCTCGCCTGCTTCCCCTGCGCTGCGTAGTCGACTTCGCCGCCGACTGGCTCACGGCGAACCGCTGGTAAGCCTGTGCAAGCGGGTTCCCGGCCTTTCCAGCATTGGGTCCGGCCGCATACAGTGAGTACTCCGACCAATGTCGGCGGTTAACCGCCACTTTGTTGGAAGGGGACGGTGTGCGCGGAGCGGGACCCGCCGCCGAGGACGGGCCGTATTTCTTCCTGAGCTACTCGCATGCCCATCGCAGCGACGAAAGGGAAGCGGAAGACCAGGACGCCTGGGTGCACCGGCTCTTCCGCGATCTGTGCGAGTACGTCAGCAATGAGACCGGCCTGCCCGCCAACAAAGTCGGTTTCATGGACCGGGAGCTCCGGTCGGGGAACGAGTGGCCGTGGCGATTGTCATGGAACCTCGCGAACTGCCGTGTCTTCGTCCCGCTCTACTCACGACGCTACTTCCAGAGCGCGCATTGCGGTAAGGAGTGGTCCGCCTTCCGTGACCGCGCGAGAAACGGCTCAGCCCGGGCGTCCGACCACACGGAAACCATCATCCCTGCGCTATGGAGCCCGGTGCGGCCGGACCAGTTCCCGCTGGCCGCACGGTCGATACAGTTCGAGCCCAGGGAATTCGGCGAGCGGTACGCCGACCATGGCTTCTTCGCGATCATGAAGCTGACCAGGTTCAGGGACGCTTACGACTGGGCGGTGCTGAGCCTGGCACGGCATATCTTCAACGCGGCGGAGCGGACGCGGGTCCCGCCGGGTCCGGCGATGGACTACGACTCGCTGCCCAACGCGTTCGCGGAAGGCTCGCTTCCTGACATGGCGGGTGACAAGCGGCTACGCATCATCGTTGTGGCGCCGCGCCTCGCTGACCTGCCGCCCGGCCGGAACGCGGCCTACTACGGGCAGGCCGCCAGCGACTGGAACCCGTACGCGTCCGAATCCGTCGAGCCGCTCGCCGCCTACGCCAGGGGACTCGCCAGGTACCTCGGCTTCCGGCCCGAGGTCACCAGCCTCTACGAGCAGGAGGATGACCTGCTGGGCGGCGACGGGCCCGCGGCTGGCCCCGCGATACTGCTCGTCGACCCGTGGGAGGTAACGCGGCCGCGCTGCCAGCGGATCCTCGCCCGACTCGACGAACTAGACAAGCCCTGGATCCAGCTGGTCGTCGTATGGAACCGCCAGGACGGCGAGATGAGCGCAGCGGAAGCCGAGTTGCAGGCGGCGCTTGACGCCGCCCTGCCGATCACCCGCAGGGAGCGGGTCCGGGTGACCGCGTTGCCCGCCTTCCGCGGTGTTCCCTCGCTCAAGGACATTCCCCCGGTGCTCGGGGACTCAATGCGGCACGCGGCGCGGCAGTACCTCAAGTACGCAAACCCGCCAGGCAGAACGAGCGGCGGACCAGACACCGGAACCGCCCCGCCGGCCACAATCCCTCCGACATCCCGGGAGCGCGCAGATGGCTGAGGACATGACGGCCACCGGCAGGATCGTCACCTTTTACTCCTACAAGGGCGGCACCGGCCGAACGATGGCCCTGGCCAACGTCGCCTGGATTTTGGCCAGCAACGGGCTGCGGGTGCTCGTGGTCGACTGGGACCTCGACTCGCCCGGGCTACACCGGTACTTTCATCCCTTCCTCGACGCTAAGCTCGTCGCGGCCACACCAGGCGTGATCGAGCTCATCAACGACTACGCTTGGGCCGCCGCTAAGCATAAGGAGCAGGCAGCGGGCTGGCACCAGAACTACGCCCGCGTGCTGCCGCACGCCATCTCACTGAACTGGCAGCAGTTTCCCGGCGACGGGTGCCTCGACTACCTGTCCGCGGGCCGCCAGAACCGCGATTACTCGTCCTCCCTCACCTCGATCGACTGGGACAACTTCTACGACCGGCTGGGTGGCGGCCAGTTCATTGACGCGCTCCGCGAGGACATGAAGGCGCACTACGACTACGCGCTGATCGACAGCAGGACCGGCCTGTCGGACATCGCGGACATCTGCACGGTGCACCTGCCTGACATCCTCGTGGACTGCTTCACGCTCAACGACCAGTCCATCGACGGCGCGGCCAGCGTGGCCATGAGTGTCGACCAGCGGTACCACTACAGGAACATCCGGGTCCTGCCGGTCCCGATGCGGATTGACGAGGGGGAGAAGGACAAGTCCGACGCAGGCCTCGACCTGGCCAAGTCCAGGTTCGACTCGTTTCCCAAGGGGATGGGGGAGTACGAGAAAAGCGACTACTGGGCCAACGTCGTGATCCCCTACAAGCCGTACTACGCGTTCGAGGAGACGCTGGCGGCCTTCGGCGACATCCCACGATCGCCCGTGACGCTGCTCGGCGCTTACGAGCGGCTCACCGCCGCGATCACCGACGGCCGGGTCCGCGCGCTCGGGGAGGTGAGCGAGGAAACCAGGCTCACCTCCCGGGCGGCGTTCATCCGGCCGCGCCAGCCGCCACCCGGTGACATCTACCTCAGCTACGTCCCGCAGGACAGGATGTGGGCGGACTGGATCGAAGCCGTGCTGAACGAGCGGGGCATCCGCGTACTGCGGCCGTCTTCCGTAGCGCTGGCGGGCGGAAGCGCCAGAGAGAACGCGCGCCGCGGCGCGGGCGCCGCCGCGCGCACCATCGCCATCTTGTCCGCCGCCTACCTGACCTCGCCGGAGGCCGAAGGCGTCTGGGAAGCGGTCACGCTAGCCGACCCGGCTGGCACCAGTCGGCGGCTCATCCCGGTACGGGTAGCCGACGTCCAGGTGGGCCCGCCGTTCTCGGACCGGACGGTCGTGGACCTGGCCCGGCGTGACGAGGGGCAGGCCACTGACGAGCTGCTTAAGTCGCTCGGCTACCCGCCGAAGCTGACCGTACCGCCGCCCGGCCTGTCGGCCCGCCCGCCGCGGTACCCGCGCACCAACCCGCCGGTCTGGCGCGTGCCTGCGCGGAACGCCGTCTTTACCGGCCGCGCCGAGGTCCTCGAGCAACTGCACGACCAGCTCAACAGCAGCAGCGTGGCGGTCGTCGCGCCGATGGCCCTGCACGGGCTCGGCGGCGTCGGCAAGTCCCAGATCGCGCTTGAGTACGCGCACCGGTACATGGCGGACTACGACCTGGTCTGGTGGATCAACGCTGAACAGGATGAGCTGATCAACCCGGTGCTCGCCCCGATGGCCCAGGCGCTCGGCCTGCGCAGGCGCGACTCCATCCCGGAGACGGCGCAGGCGGTCCGCGAGGCGCTGCGCCTTGGCCGCCCCTATGAGCGCTGGCTGCTTGTCTTCGACAATGCGGACAACCCCCTTGAGGTCAAGGAGTTCTTCCCTGGCGGATCCTTCGGCCATGTCATCGTGACGACGCGGAACCCCGCCTGGTCGACGGTAGCCGAGCCGCTGGAGATCGACGTCTTCTCCCGGAACGAGTCGCTCGACCTGCTGCGGCGCCGGGTTCCCGGGCTCTCCGCCAAGGATGCGACTGAGGTTGCCGAGATGCTCGGCGACCTGCCGCTCGCCATCGAGCAGGCGGGTGCCTGGCTGGCGGAGACCGGAATGTCCGCGGCCGAGTACGTCAACCAGCTGAAGAGCCACGTTGTCCTGCAACTTGACCAGAGCCAGCCGCCGAGCGACTACCCGAACACGGTCGCGGCGACCTTCCGGCTGTCCTTCGCCCGGCTGCGCGAGCGGTCGCCCGGCGCGGCCCGCCTTCTCGAACTGTGCGCCTACTTCTCACCCGACCCCATCTCCCTTTCGCTGATCTACGGCGACGAGATGATCGACTCCTTGTTGCCGCAAGATCCAAGGCTGCAGGAACGGTCCATGCTAGCGGTGCTGATCAGGGACGTGACCAGGTTCTCGCTTGCCAAGGTCGACCGGGGCAGCAACACCATCGAGGTCCACCGGCTCGTCCAGGCCGTGGTCCGCGCCCACATGCCGGACTCCACGTACCGTGAGGACACGGCGCACGAGGTGCACCGCATCCTGGTGGGTGCCCGGCCGCGGCAGGGCGGAACCGACGACCCGGAGAACTGGCCAAGGTATGACCTGATCTGGCCGCACCTGAGCGGCTCGGAGGCCGCCAGCTGCGACTTCGAGGACACCAGGAAACTGCTCATCGACCGCGTCCGGTACCTGTGGAAGCGCGGTGAGTACGAGGAGGCGCTTGCAGCGGGCCGGGAATTCGAGGACCAGTGGCGGCGCAAGATCGGCGTCGATCACCGGCAGACCTTGCACCTGCGCTTCCAGATCGCGAACGTGCTGCGGTCGGCCGGGCATTTCCAGGAAGCCTACGAACTTGACAAGGACATCTTCGATAAGCAGGAAGCCTCGCTGGGCGGTGCCCACCCGCACACGCTGCAGACCGCGGGCAGCATCGCGGCTGACCTCCGCGCCCTCGGCAAGTTCGGCGAGGCACTCGCCATGGACCAGGAAACCTACAACGAGCTGCGGTACACGGTTGGCCCGGACGAGCCGAACACGCTGTCCGCGGCCAACAACCTGGCCGTTGACCTCCGCTTGGTCGGCAATTTCACCAGGGCGCGAGACATCGACGTGGAAACGCTGGCCGAACGCAGGCGCGTGCTTGGCGAGGACCACCCCTACACGCTGCACTCCACGGGCATGCTCGGGCGTGACATGCGGGAACTGGGGGAGTACCTCCAATCCACCGACCTGCTTGCCGTGACGCTCGACCGGTACCGGGCCAAGCTCGGCGAGGACTTCGTCGATACCCTGCGCACCGCCAAGAGCCTGGCCGTATCGCTGCGGAAGATGGGACGGCTCGCCGAGGCATTCCAGCTGACCAGCACCACCTGCGAGCGGTATCAGAACATCTACGGTGAGAGCCAGCCGGAGGCCCTCGCCTGCCAGCTGAACCTCGCCTGCGACCTGTCCGCGCTCGACGACAAGGCCGCCGCGCTCGAGACCGCGAGCCAGGTGCTGCGGGCCTACGAGGCAACCCTGGGCACAAGTCACCCGTTCACCCTCGCGGCTCGCAACAACATCGCCACCTACCTGCGCGGCACCGGCTCGTTGCGCGCGGCGCTCGAACTCGCCGACCGCACGTTCGCCGGGCTGCGTGCCGCGCTCGGCGACGACCACCCGTTCGCCTTGTCCTGCGCGATCAACCGGGCGAACTGCCTGCACGACCTCGGACGGCCCGCGGAAGCGGAGACCCAGCTGCGGGACACCCTCGACCGGCTGGCCAAGACGCTCGGCAAGCACCACCCCGACACCCTCGTCGGCCAGGCGAACCTTGCCGTCACCCTGCGCGCGAGCGGAAAGACCGAGGACGCCGACCGGATGCAGCAGATGGTGATCGCCGACATGCGCCATGTCCTCGGCGAGGAACACCCCAACATCACCGCGCTGCGCGGGTGGCGTGTGCAGAACCGCGACCTCGAGGTACAGCCGACGTAACCGCCGGCGGCTGCGGCTCAGTCCTGCCTGATCAGCCGCGAAAGCATGTCGGGCATCACTTCGAGCGCGCTGAAGTGCGCGGCGCCCGAGCCCATCCACAGTTCGGCCCCCGGGATTCGCTCAGCCAGCCAGCGGGTGTGCGCCGCGGGCGAGAACACGTCGTTCTCGCCGTGCCACAGCAGTACCGGCCCGCGGATGTCGGACACGTCGAAACCCCACGGCGCGCACAACGCCAGGCTGTCATCGATCCACCCCGCCGCCGATTCCCGCAGTGCTTCCGCGAAGTTCTTCGCGAGCAGCCGGCGGATCCCGGGGTCCGCCACCACCCGGCGGTCGGCTTCTGGCGGCTCAGCACCGAGCGTCGGCACGAGGCTGGTCGGGTCGGCCTTGATCCTGTCCGCTGCCTGCGCCAGCGTCGTGTTCAGCAGTTCCGGCGCCGACGCGGCCGTGGTGAACCCACGGACGTTGGACTCGGCCATCCCTGCGAACCAGTCGAGCCCCTCGGCCTCCCACGGCGCGAGCGAGACGAGCACCCCGGCCCTGGTCACCCGGCCCGGCAGCAGCGCGGCGCAGGCGAGCGCGTGCGGCCCGCCGCCGGACCGGCCGACTACGGCGAACCTGTCGAGGCCGAGTTGGCCGGCGATGGCCTCGACGTCATGGGCCACGTCGGCCACCCGGCGCCCCGGCTGCCGGTCCGAGCCGCCGTACCCAGGCCGGTCGAAGCTGATCAGCCGCACCCCGAGCTTGTAAAGCACCCGTCCCCGCGGAAACGGTCCCACCCGGCTCCCCGGCGTGCCGTGCAGGTAGATCACCGGATGCCCGGAGGGGTTCCCCGAAACGCGAACGGCAAGCTGACGGCCATCGGCCGAACGTACAAAGATCGTCACCGGCCTGCATCACCACAGAAAAGGCGCACGCAGCTGCCAGCCGCCAGAAAACTTCCCATGACCTGATTTCGCCCGTCGCGTCTCGCGCAGTCAAGCATCGGGGATCCGACCGCGCGACCTCCTTATAACCCCACCAGGCTACGGTCTCAACCGTGCGGCGGCTAGCCCGCAGGCAATCGGAACCGACAGGTGAGGTACCGGGCACTGAACCAGTTGAGCTCTCGGCCACAGGTAATGACCTAACGCCGCCGCCAGGGTATGCCACAGAAAGCAAGAATAAGCTCATTAGCGGGACCGTTTAACTGCTACTCAGTCAAGTCCGCGGCGGCCGGTCGGCAATATCTTTGCCTTCAGGCCGGTCGGGTAACATCACTCCGTTCGGTTAATTC
>Ga0265338_10003060_pt1 | contig 24040 bp, 23 predicted proteins | sample 42126metaG_FD_193579 | JGI IMG/M metagenome (GOLD analysis project Ga0265338, IMG submission 193579) | Rhizosphere microbial communities from Carex aquatilis grown in University of Washington, Seatle, WA, United States - 4-21-26 metaG | ecosystem: Host-associated > Plants > Roots > Rhizosphere... | reverse complement strand
ATCAAACGAGACCGTGGAGTCTGCCGAGGCTGCAAAGCCCGGAACAAGATGATGTTTCCCGGTTGCATCCTGAAAAAACAGAGTCGCGCCAGCAGGGAAGCGCTCGGCCCCGTGCATCCAGGCCAGCGGCTCGTAGTCTTTCGCGACGGTGAATAAGAATGAGGAAGAACCCGTGCTACCGGAGGCGTGAACCGCGGTCCGTACCAATCCAACTGCGACCAGGGCCAGCGAGCAGGCCAAGAGTAAGCGACGTCCCACTAGTGCGTTCCTCCTGTGGCCAGGAGTTGCGGACGCAGCTTCTCTTGCTGTAAGTCCAAGTAAGGCTGCAGATCGTCCATCATCCGTTCGAATTCGCCGAACGTGAGCGATTGATTTCCATCGCTCATGGCTTTCTCCGGCGTAGGATGCACTTCCACGATCAGCCCATCCGCGCCCACGACGACAGCGGCCCGCGATAACACCGGAACCAGGCACCGCACGCCCGCGGCGTGGCTGGGATCAACAATGACCGGAAGATGCGAAACCGTTTTCAACACTGGCACCGCGGCAATATCCAGCGTGTTGCGCGTTGCGGTTTCAAACGTCCGAATGCCACGCTCGCAGAGAATAATCTGCAGATTCCCCGCCAGGGCAATGACCTGCGCCGACTGCAGCAAGTCTTCCAGCGTCGCTGTCATGCCGCGCTTCAGTAGTACCGGACGCCCGCATCCCCCCAGGGCCTCGAGCAGGGCATAGTTCTCCATACTCCGCGTGCCCACCTGCATGATGTCGGCATACTCCGCGATCAGGTCGACGTCTTCCTCACTCATTACTTCAGTGACGATGGCAAGGCCGGTCGCTTCGCGCGCCTTGCGCAAAATCTTGAGACCTTCCACTCCCAATCCCTGAAACGCATAGGGCGAGGAGCGAGGCTTGTAAGCTCCGCCGCGTAGAATCCGCGCTCCCGCCTCGGCCACTGCTTCCGCCGTCTGCATTAACTGCGTCTCCGATTCCACGGCGCAAGGTCCGGCCATGACTACGAAATCGTTTCCCCCGATTTCGATATCGCGCACGCGCACGATGCTGCGGGATTGCTCGCTCGCCTTATCGCCTGATCGGGCGACGAGGTCGAAGCACGAGAACTGGCCATTCCATTTCGGATTCATAGCTGCGGCGCCATTCTATTAATGTGCAAATTCGCAAGCATTACTACGAATCAATTAGACCCGCATCAATACACGCTAAAATCGCCTCTCGGGTCGAAAAATAGCATCACTAAGTTGTTTGTATCGTGAGTGAAACAGGCGGCACGTGATTGCAATCACGCTTGCGAGCGATGGCGCGCACACATGGCGAGTTCTTTGTGTGGAGAACAGTCCGAGCGTCGGAAATGCGCGTCAGAACAACATTCAGTAGAGAAGAAAGACTCAGAGCAGGCCGGACTTCCTTTGCGAACCCTGTCTTAATCGTAGCCGCGAAGTGGCGGGAGAGTGCAGCCCGCGCCGTAAGGCGTGGGAAGGCTTGAAGGAAGATGGAACAAGCCCCGAAGGGGCAATCGAAGAACAGCAGTCGGGCTCACAATCACTTTGCGAATGCGAGTTTACCCGTCCTCCAGACCACCAGATACAATAGCAACGACAGAGAATCCCATGACCACAACTCACCACCCCCGCCCGGAAGTCGCCGCCGAAACCCCGGCGGTCCCGCTCACCACCGAGGGCTATAGCGTCCTGCACCAGATGCTGCGCTTCCGCCGTCCAGCATGGCGCGCTCTGCCTGACGCCGAGAGATCTGCCATCGCGAAGGAAGCCTCCGATGCCCTCGCCGCCATGGAGAAGCATTCTCCTGGCCAGTCCGCCCTCTTCTCGCTGATCGGCCACAAGGGCGACCTTATGCTGATCCACTTCCGCGAGTCCTTTGCCGATCTGAACCAGGCCGAACTGGAGGTCGCGAACCTCCGCCTGAGCGATTACCTCGAGAACACCACGAGCTATCTCTCGATCATCGAGCTCGGACTCTACGACTCCACCGTCAAGATCTACAAAGAACTCGCGGACCAGGGCATCGAGCCGCACTCCGACCAGTGGAAAGCCGAAATCGAGTGCAAGCTAAACCGCCACCGGGAAGCCATGCGCCCGCGCCTCTATCCAGAGATTCCTCCGAACCGCTACGCCTGCTTCTATCCCATGGACCGTCGCCGCGGCGAAGACAAGAACTGGTACACGCTTCCCATCGAAGAGCGCGCCCGGCAGATGGGCGAACATGGCCTGGTCGGCCGCCGCTACGCGGGAGAAGTCAAACAGATCATTACCGGCTCCATCGGCTTCGACGACTGGGAGTGGGGCGTCGACCTCTTCGCCGACGATCCGCTGGTATTCAAAAAGCTAATCTACGAAATGCGCTTCGACCACGTCAGCGCCGTCTACGCGCTGTTCGGCCAGTTCTACGTAGGAGTGCGAGTGCCCGCGGCACACCTGGAAAGACTATTAAGAGGCGAATTGCCAACGCCGGCATAAGAACGTAAGACGGATCTCACTACAGAGACACAGAGTCACAGAGAAATCTACTTCAATGGTTTGCTTTTCTCTGTGTCTCTGTGCCTCTGTGGTGAATTGATTCTAAGAACGGAGATCCCATGTCCACCCTCGGCCTGATCGAATACAAAGACGCCAGCCCCGAAGTCCGTGCCATCTACGACGACATCATGGCTACCCGCAAGACCGACTGGATCAACAATTTCTGGAAAGCTATCGCTCACGATCCGGCCACCCTCAGGCGCACCTGGGAAGACATCAAGCAGATCATGGCTCCCGGTGCACTTGATCCGCTGACCAAAGAAATGATCTACGTCGCCGTCAGCGTCACCAACCAGTGCGGATATTGCATCGCCTCGCACACAGTGTCCGCGCAGAAGAAAGGCATGACTGACGCCATGTTCAAAGAACTGATGGCGGTAGTCGGCATGGCCAACGAAACCAATAAGATGGTTACGGGATATCAGGTGGAAATCGACCAGCAGTTCAAGAAGTGAAAGCGAAATAATGGAGTGTGGGACACCCTCAGGGCCGTTTTTTTAGCGGACCACTGTTTTGACGCGAACCGGCCCTCTTGGATAGCAGAGCCTTGAATTCATGCAGTTTCATATCGACCCGCCTCCCGCGGAAGCGCACGCCTTCCGACTCCAGTCGTAGTCGCTGTTCGATGGCAGAGTCGCCTGTCAACTTGATCTCGCCGCCGGCCCCCAGCACGCGCTGCCAAGGCAAGCCAAAACCGCGACGCAGCACTCGCGCCACCAGTCGCGCCGCCCCGGGAAATCCCGCCAGGCACGCAATCCCGCCGTACGTTGAGACTTTTCCACGCGGAATTGCGCGAATTGTTTGTTCGATTCGCAGACGCATCTCGCCGGCATGGTCGATGCCGCCTGGCTCTTCCGTCTTCGACAGACGCTTCTTCTTCACAGCCGAATCCACCCGATCAGAATCAGCCACAGAGTTCCCACCGAAACAATCAGCCATAACAGAATCCCCTGTAACAGAGGACGATGACCCACCTGCTTCACCGTCGCCATCGAGATCCCGCTGCCGATCAGGAACAACGTAGCCGTCAGTCCGATCTTCGCCACTTTCACCGCGAGTCCATAAGCGTGCTCCCCGCCCGGCAGATACGTGTTGCACATCGCCGCCAGGCAGAACAAACCAATGAACCATGGCCACTGAATCTTCGCCTTCGCATGCCGAATCACTGCAGTTGCCAACGAAAGCGGAACAATCCACAAGGCTCGCGCCAGCTTTACGGTAGTTGCGATCGCCAGCGCCGTGGTTCCATATTTCGCCGCGGCCCCTACCACTGAACTAGTGTCGTGAATCGCCAGCGCGGCCCACAATCCGAATTGCGATTGAGTCAGCTTCAACCCCGCGCCAATTGCGGGAAAGATCAGCAGGGCGACCGAATTCAGCACAAACACAGTTCCCAGCGAAACCGCCATCTCTTCGTCGCTGGCCTGCACAATCGGTCCCACCGCGGCGATAGCGCTTCCGCCGCAAATCGCCGTCCCAGTCGATATCAGGAACGCCGTCCTGCGTCTCACGCCCCAGATCGTGCCCAACGCCATACCGACCGTCAGGGTGAAGCTGATGCCGAGAAAGGTATACATAAATCCGCTGCGCCCGGCCCGCAGTACGTCGTGCAGATTCATGCCGAAACCGAGCCCGACCACGGAGGCCTGCAGCAGATATTTCGAGGTTTTCCTGGCTTCAGCGCTGTAGGGATGCGGCAACAGCAGCCCAAACATGAGCCCCATTGCCAATGCGATCGGCGGAGACACAAATCCGCTCGCGCTCACCAGGAGACAGAGAAGGAAGACAACTCGCGCAATCATGCAGAAGCTGCCGGAGCGGGGACGCTATTTCTGCCGGGTACTTCGCAGCCAATCCCCGCCCCGAACGAAAATGTTGAGATCACGCGGCCGTGCGGAAAGATTCCAGCGCCTCGTATTCCGAGTTGTGCACCTCAAACACGGTCAGCAGCTTGGTGACTTGCAGCAAGTCGCCCACGCGCTTGGTCAGGTTTGCTAATTTGATCGCACCGCCGGCATTGTGTGCCGTGGTATGCAGCGCCACCAGCGTTCCCAGGCCGCCCGAATCGATATAGTTGACTTCGCTAAGATTGAGCACAATCTTCTTGGTACCGTCGGCAACCGCTTTCTTCACTTCGTCCCGCAACAACGCGGACTCTTCGCCAAACACGATCCGTCCATTACATTCGATGGCCAGAATTCCGTCCACCGTTCGCTTCGTAAGTTTCAATTGCATAACGACTCTCTCCTTGGCGGCTGCCGAAGACTTCGTTCCCCTGCCGCCTCCGCACATAGTGTTGACGCATTAGCCTATCGCTTGCCACGCGGCTTAGCAAGCCCCGCGCCCGATTTCAGGGGCCGGGCGCCGGAGCCGCTCTGAGTCCATACACTCCTCCGCTTCCTCCGTGTCCGCTGTGTTGAAAAGGGTTTTGGCGCAGTCCCCGGCCAGTGCCCAATCCCGTATAATCGACTCTTCTGCCCATGAGCTACACCGTCCTGGCCCGCAAATACCGTCCCCAGAAATTCTCCGAGGTCATCGGACAAGAGCACGTCACCCGCACCCTTCAGAACGCCATTGAGCAGGGACGTACCGCCCACGGCTACATCTTCAGCGGTCACCGTGGCATCGGCAAGACGACGGTCGCGCGCATCTTGGCCGCCGCACTGAATTGTCGTTCGAAAGACCATCCCGTTCCCGAACCCTGCGGCGTCTGCGAATCCTGTACCGAGATTCGCGCCGGGAATGCCGTTGACGTCATCGAAATCGATGCCGCCACCAACCGGGGTATCGACGAAATCCGGGAACTTCGCGAGGCCGCCCGTTATCGTCCGGCGCGCGACCGCTTCAAGATCTACATCCTCGACGAAGCCCACCAGATCACCGACGCCGCCTTCAACGCGCTGCTGAAGACGCTGGAGGAGCCGCCCGACCACATCGTCTTCATGCTGGCTACCACGCAGCCGGAGGATATCCCGCAAACCATCCGGTCCCGCTGCCAGCATTTCAGTTTTCGCGCCGTCAAGTTCGAGGCGATCGTCGGCCAGCTCCGCGACCTGGTCACCCGCGAGAAAATCGAGGCCGACGATGATGCCCTCGCTCTACTGGCCGAGGCTGGCGACGGCTCCATGCGCGATGCGCTGTCGATCCTCGATCAGGCGATTGCCTCATCCAACGACAGACTCACCGCTGACTCCGTCCGGAACCTCGTCGGCGCCGCGCCCGCCCACATCCTTGAACAAGTGATGCAGGCTGTCAGTGAAAGCAAGAGCGAAGAAATCCTTCGCCAGGTTGACCACCTCATCAGCGAAGGCCACAGCCCCACGCACTTCGCCCGCCAGATGGTCCGTTTTCTACGGAATGCCACGGTGGCGAAGATCGCCGGCAAAGACTCCACGCTGCTCCAGATTTCCAGTGAAGAGCGCGAGCGTGTAGCCCGCGTGGCCGACCTGTTCGGCGAAGAAGATCTGACTCGCCATCTCCAGATCATGCTGCGAACCCACGGCGAACTGGGATACAAGCAGGAACAGCGCTTCCACCTGGAGCTGGGCCTGCTGAAAATGGCCCACGCGCAAAAGCTGATCCCTATCGAGCAGCTATTAAGCGACGCAGCCGCAACGCCCGCTGCCAGCGCTCCGAGACCTCCCGCAAGGCCGACCATCGTGGGAAATGCGACAAACTCCGAAACGCGGCGCTCCGAGCCCCCGACCGCCGCTCGCCCCAACTACGTCAGCCCGTTCGCCGCCGACTCCGCCCGCAAAGGCACGCCAAGGCAGGAAGCCTCGGTCGATGCCGCTCCTGCCGCAGGCCCGCGCATCGTAGCCGGACCCAGCGCCCCGGAGCCGATCATCATGGGCTCGGCCGCTCCCGCACCCGACCTGGATCCGAGCCCAGATCGTAGAGACGTTACTAGCTACGTCTCTGCGGGTGCCACCAAACCGCCGGCCGCCGAACCGATGCCGGCCCCGGTGCAAGAGATGCCGGCGGCGCAAGCCGCCTCGCCCGATATCGAGCGCGTGCAGTCCGCCGTCCTCCAAGCCCTGACCGACGGAAACCAGCGGATACTGGTCTCAATGCTCACCGAGGGCGAGTGGAGCGTCCAAGGCAACGAGTTGGTCATCAAAGTGGCCGAGTCGCAGACGGTCGTAGATATGTCTCTGGGCCCCGACGCCAAGCGGTTAGCCATCGCCTCCGCCAGTGGGGTGCTCGGCCGCGCCGTGAAATTGAGAGTGATTCCCGGTGCGACAGTAGCTCCGCAGGAAAATAAGAAAAACGGCGCAGCCGCCAAGTCATCCGGCCCGGGTGGAAGAGGCCGCGCCGAACAGGACCCAGTCGTTCGCCGCATGCAGGAAAAATTCGGTGCCGAAATTCGCACCGTGATTGACCACAGAGAAAAACGTTGAGATCGTGATAAGCGTGTCATCCTGAGCGAAGCGAAGGACCGATACAACCTCTTGCTATCAGTAAACACTGCATAGGTTCTTCGCTTCGCTCAGAATGACAATACGGGAAAAAACTATGGGTGGATTCAACCTTCAAGAACTGATGTCGAAAGCCAAGTCGCAGTACGACACCCTGCAGAAACAAATGCAGGACACTGTCGTCGAGGCTACGTCCGGCGGCGGAACTGTCACTGCCAAAATGGACGGCCGCAAGCAACTGCTCAGCCTGCATATCGATCCCGAGGCCGTGAAATCCGGCGATGTCGAAATGCTCCAGGACCTGGTCGTAGCCGCCGTCAACGAAGCCGCCCGCAAAGTCGACGCCCAAATGCAATCCACAGTGGGCGGCATGCTCGGCGGTCTCGGCATCCCCGGACTCTAAGCGACCTGCTGCACAGTTCGAAAAGGGCACGACTTCAGTCGCGCCGCAAAGCACTAGAACTGGACGCGCTTCAGCCACTGAGGGCATTGCGGTATGAGAACATATTTCTTTCTTCGATCCGCCATCGTTGGGACCATTTGTCTGGTCCTCGCCACATTGGACACCGCGCAAACGAGCAATCCATCCCAGAAAGAGGCTCCCGTGACCCACGCCACCGGCCCGTTCGACGTAAAGATGACTCCCCAGGACGACAAGTCCACCGAAGGCGTCAGCCGGATGCTCATCGACAAGCAATACCACGGTGACCTCGAAGGCGCGGCCAAAGGACAGATGCTGACGAACGGCGTCGACGCTAAAGGTTCCGGAGTGTACGTTGCCATCGAGAAATTCACCGGCACACTGAAGGGGCGCACCGGCACGTTTATGCTTCATCACACGGGACTGATGACGCGGGGCGCTCCGCAACTGACGATCACAGTGATCCCCGATTCCGGGACCGGCGAGCTGTCAGGGATCAGCGGCACGATGACGATCAACATCGCCCCCGGCGGCAAGCATTCCTACGATTTCGAATATACAATCGCCAAAACAGATTGAGCGATCGGGTGATTGCGCGATTGAGTCATTGTGTGATTCCGCTCAGCAGTTCCCAAACGGTTAGAATAGTCCTGACCGGTTTTCAATCGCTCAGTCACTGAATCACTCAATCTCACAATCATGTCCAAGTTTGCCGAACCCATGTCGCGCCTGATCGATGAGCTGAAAAAGCTCCCCGGCGTAGGCGCGAAAAGTGCGCAGCGCCTGGCTTTCTACATCCTGCGATCGAGCGACGAAGACGCCGAGGCCCTCGCCGCCGCTGTGCGCGACGTCAAAGCCAACCTCCGCCTCTGCTCGGTGTGCAACAACATCACCGACGTCGACCCCTGTGTGTATTGCACCAGCGCCACCCGCAACCAGCGCCTGGTCTGCGTCGTCGAGGAACCCACCAACATCGCTGCCATTGAAAAGACCAAGCACTTCAACGGAGTGTTCCACGTCCTGCACGGCGCCATTTCTCCGTTGCACGGTATCGGCCCGGAGCAGCTTCGCATCTCGAATCTGATCACCCGCGTGGACTCCGGCAACGTCGACGAGGTGATTGTTGCCACCAATCCCACCGTCGAAGGCGAGGCGACGGCAACTTATCTCTCGCAGCAACTCAAGCGAGCGGGCGTAAAAGTGACGCGGATCGCGATGGGCATTCCGGTGGGCAGCGACATCGAATACACCGACGAGATCACCATGCTGAAAGCCATGGAAGGCCGGCGGGAACTTTGAGTGGCTCCTAAGCCCATAATTAGGTGCACAACTTCCTGTGCAAACTGTGCAAGACTTTTCCGATGCACGCTCGAGTGCCCATCCTCGGCCGCTGGAGCACTCGACTTCTTGCCAGTCAAGACTTTTATAATCAATAAATTACAAAGATTCATTTCGGTTAAGCTCGAACCGTGTACGTGGCATGCAACTTGCACTTCCCGACCTGTTCGTTTCCTCGCTCTCGAAGATCCTCGATTTGAATCGGCGATCTATGACTGGTTTGAGGAAGCATTTTCCGGGCGACCGGACTGGTCCTAACCCAACCAGAAAAGCAGCCTCAGCGCCAGTCGCGCCGCGCTGTGATGTAACCGCATCCAACTCGACGCAGAAGAAGCCGGGCCAACCAGCCCGGTTTTTTTCTGTCTGAAGTCAATAGCGCCGGTGTCCCGTCGGCCGTCCCCGGCTGCAACCAACCCCGCTGTGCCACACGAAATGACAATTCCGTGACCTCGCGTTGACAAGGGATCCCATCGGTCGCAGCTAGACTTCCCCCGCAAACCGCTATCGTTCCGCACGCAGGAGGAACCGTGAAGCTAACCCTTGGCGCATTTCGTGTCGCCGCTCTGGCCGTCCCATTGTTTGTCGCGTCCCTGGCATCCGCGCAGACTCCCGCGACCTCGGTCTTCAAAGTAGTCCCAACTCCGAACCAGAACTTTAACAGCGGATTGTTCGCCGCATCCGCGTCTTCACCTACCGACATTTGGGCTGTGGGACAATCCGCCATCCATTACGATGGCGTCAATTGGACGGCGTTTCCCGTGCCCTCGATTCACGGCGACAACACCAGTTCGCTTTCCGGAGTTGTCACTATTTCTCCCACGCTTGCCTGGGTTGGCGGCACGGTCAGTGGAGGCTCGGGGACTTCCCACCAGGTCATCGAGCAGTGGAATGGCACGAAGTGGAGCATGTTTCCCGGCCCCAGGTTCCTCAAGGGGGATCAGCCGAGCATCTTTGCCATGACCGCAACTTCCGCCGACGATATCTGGGCCATCGGCAGCCTGCTCCCTGCGGACCAGCAGCACTTGTACTATCTTTTCGAACATTGGAACGGCCAGAAGTGGACCGCGACCAGATCGGTCTCGGACGATGCCTTCCTGATGGGCGCCAGCGCCGACGCCACCAACGACGTTTGGGCAGTTGGCTTCAACGGTCCTGAGAATGACAACAGCAAGACTCTCGCTATGCACTTTGACGGACTTCGCTGGAAGCAGGCGAGCACGCCCAGCGTTGGAGCGGGAGCCAACCAGTTCAATGCCGTGCAGGCGCTGGCGCCCGACGACGTTTGGGCCGTCGGCTTTTCCACTCCGGTTGCACCTCCAACTCAAGCCCCGACGCTCACCCTGATTGAACACTTCGATGGCAAGAAATGGAGTGTCGTCCCGAGCCCCAACGTAGGCCCGCACAGCGTCTATCAGTCGAACCGCCTGTTCGGACTCACTGCCAACACCCCCACCGACATATGGGCTTTCGGTTCCGTCTTTGCCGCCGACGGCTCCGGCAACCAGTTGACGCTGCTCCTGCACTGGGACGGTCTCAATTGGAAGGTCGCGCCGAGTCCGAATCCCACCAAGGGCGGATTCCTCTCCGACCTGCTGTTTGCCGGAGTTACTGTTGCACCCGGCAATATCTGGATCTTCGGAGCCGAAGACGAAGCCCCGCATGGCGGAACGCTCGCGATCCACACCACGACCGGAGCGAGCTTCTGATGGGCTATCGGAGGGGGCGACGAGGATCAGCCAGGCGAGCGCCGCCGCTTCTCTTCCATTCCCAGCGGCACTCTCACCGTTAGCGGCGGACCTCAAGAAACTTCTTGACCCTGGAATCGGTTCCGGGGTTCATACTTGCGGTGCATGCGCGAACTGGGAATGAGTGATAGTCGATGAGTGGGACCGGTAAGTCCTTCCGCTCCGGGGAACTCGCTCATTTGACCGGGGTGAGCCCGGACACGATCCGTCACTATGAACGGATGGGGATTCTTCCGGAGTCTCCGCGCACGCCGTCTGGGTATCGCCTGTACACCGCAAGTGCAGTAGACCGCGTCCGGCTCGTGCAGCGGGCGCTGCAGCTCGGGTTTACGCTGACGGAACTCTCCGAGATCCTCCGGGCTCGCGACAGCGGCGATGCGCCTTGCCATCGCGTGCTCAACCTGACTGAGGAAAAACTGCGCTCCCTGACGAATCAGATTCAGCAGCTTCGCCGAACCCAACGCTACATGCAGCAACTCGTTCGCCAATGGCGCAGGCAGCTGGCGACGGCCTCGCCGGGAAGCAAGGCGATGTTACTGCAATCCCTCGCCGGCAAGCCGCACCGGGCCAAATCCGGAGTAGACAACCTCAGAAGGAGAAGCAAACCGTGAAGAAAACCATTGCTTTGCTCACCATCCCTTTCGTGTCCTGGCTCGTGGCATCCGGCAACGCACAAGACACGAAGCGAGCCGATGACATGCAAAACTGCCCCTTGCTTGCGCAGCACACGGCTGGAGACTCGCACCACGCAGCGGTGGAGAAACATGGCGAGCAGGCCATGGGATTTCCTCAAGACAAGACCACACACCACTTTCGTATGGCGCTCGATGGCGGCACGATCGAGGTCACGGCCAACGATCCCAAGGATGCAGCCGACAGCGAGGCGATCCGCATTCACCTTTCACACATTGCGACCGTGTTCGCGATGGGAGACTTTTCTACACCCATGTTCGTGCACGACAGCGTCCCGCCGGGCGTGACGTCGATGAAGTTGTTGAAGGCGGTCATCCGCTATCGCTATGAGGAGGTCCCCGCCGGAGGGCGGGTGCGCATCGAGTCAGCCGACCCGGTGGCGGTCGCTGCCGTGCATGATTTTCTTCGATTTCAGATGACCGAGCATCAGACCGGCGACAGTCTGGAGGTCGTCGCTCATTGAGGAGAAACTTCCGGCTCGAGGAAGACGTTCATCTCTTCCTCGGTCGCGGCCAGACCCTCGGGGAGAGTCCCGCGGTTGTACTCCGCCATGCGGTTCTTCCACTTGAGAAAGTCAGTGATGCTCTGCGGTTCGATCCGCACTTCGACCCGCCTCAAGCTGGCGAGCAGCAGATTCATCTCATAGCGGAAGCCCGTGGCGGTTCGCAGATTCTTGGCCGAGGCCTGCACCATCTCGACCCGCCCGCGTCGCAATTCCAGCAGTCCCCAACCCGGGGGCAGTTCTTCCGGTTTGACCAAAGCTGGAGGAGTCAGGTAGAAGCGCTCGCTGCCCACGCCCTTCTCCGGCTTCTGCCGAAACGGCTTGGCGCGATCCGCCAGAAAATCGCCGCGCGCAATCTTGCACTCGACCAGCACCGAGTGATTGGCCTGCTTCCATCCAATCGCGTCCGGCATCTCTCCGCTGACGCAAGCCTGCTCCGAAAGCACCACGCCGCAGCGATACCACCGCAGCCATCGCACCGCTCGCTCGACTAGTTGCGCATGAGTCATAGACAGATAAGTTGTATTCGTAGTCTCGGTAGAAGTGGAAGTGACTGCTCGGCTTCCCGCGAAGCAACGGCTCAATGGCAGTTGAATTCCGCCTCCACGTCGGCACAAACCTCAGCTTGTGAAGCCGAGCGCGTCCATCGACTTGCTTAGGCGCTCTTCATTGCCTTCACCACCACTGGCCTCCGCAGCACCGTCTCCAGCAGATATCGCTCAGCGGCGATCGCTTGGGCTGTGGGACTTCCGTCCACGAATCCTTCAGCACCGATGACCAGGGCCTCATTTCGTGGCAGAGTCGCGGACTTGCGCAGAAACCCGTTCGTGCGCCGTTTACGCTCAGCCGCCGAGAGCACTGCGTTTTCGATCTTTACCCTCCGGATGTGCCCGTCATGCGCGGCGTCGAACGAATTCGCCAGCCTCAGGATCGCGGCCAACTGAATCGTGATCTTCTGCTCGTCAGGCAGCAGGTCGCGAAGCGCCTTGTGGCTGCGTGTGGGGAGCGCTCCGGCGTGAAAGCGAGCCACGACGGCGGCGCGGGTCATATCCTCGGTTTTCCATCCCAAAGGAGTGCCGTGCCCTTTGATCAACTCCAGCGACGCCTTGTGATGTCCCTTATTTCCTTTCGACTTGCCCACATCGTGTAACAACGAGGCGACATAGAGGCTGCCCCGGACGTCTGCTGCGGCGCCGTCCGTCGCCTCTGCTGGAAACCTCAGCAATCCCGCTGTGCGTAGTCCGTCGTAGAGCTCCAGTGCCAGTCGCGCCACCCGCTCGGAGTGCGCGAAGTCTGGGTCGAGCGCCTTCGCCCAGAGCTTCATGCGACGCGTGGCAATCTCTTGAATTTGCTTGCCTTGTGGCAGCCCAGCGCGCCAGACATTCCACAGTGAGTCAGGGCCGATTGTTCTCTGGCGATATTCGTCGACCCGCTTCGTGCGCTCCTCCACGATGCGCGCGTGCCAGGTTTTACGCGAGGCCTCATCGGGGAACACGTGACACGAGATTGCCGTTGCCCAGAGCACGTCGAGGTCGTGCACTTCGCCGAGCAGATCCTGCATGTGCTTCAGGTCGTTGCTCCACGCCTTGTGCTCGTCGGGCAAGAAATTCTCGACGATGTAGCGAAAGCGTTTGATGCCGATGCGCAGAGTGTGAAGCGCAATTTGCGACCGGTTGCGCATCGCTCGGGTATGCAGCTCACGCCCCGTGGTCCAGCGTTCGAGCGCGAGATGCTTGAACACCGCGCTGCCCGGACGAATACGGGCCGCGCGAAACGGCAAGGATTTGCTCCACTGCCGCCACTGCTTGCGATCGAATTCTTCAAGTGCTGCACGAGCTTCTTGCTTTTGCTCGGTTTCGCGATGCTTCAGGAGCTCGAGCAGTGCATGGGCTGCAGGGTCGCGAGAATCTTGCCGGACCTCCGCTGAGGTCTCAGTGTCCATGGAATTCTCTGCCTCCGCCGGCAACGCGGCCGCGTCGCCCCTGCCCGCATGAGCCGGAACGGGATGCAGCTTCTCGATCCACTCCATCATGATCTGGACGTCGCGCAACGCGCCCAGGCGTTGGAACAGGCGCTTGCCAGCCTTCTTCATCGCCTTCCAGTCGGGGTCCGGATCCATGGCGAGGAGGCCGTCGGCCATGGAGCGGCAGCGGCGCAGGGCGACTCGCAAATCGTGAACCGGATCGGCGCTGAAGTCCGCAGAAACGTGCTCGCACTCTTCGAGTACTCGCGTCATCCAGTAACGCAGACCGGTCGCTTTGGCGTTGGCTTTCAAATTCGTTCCAGGCTCGTCAGTATTTTACTGAAGATGGCTCGAGAAGGCGCGGGTGGGTGGTCAGCATGAAGAGCGCTAAGAGTGTCGCTAACCTTCTTCCAATCTCTGTGACTGTTTTCGCCGACGTTCTCTCCGCTTTTCCCGCCTTCGATGCAATCGTGTCCATATTCCCGTAAGGCACTGAACTAACGATTTCCGTTCGTAGTCCATATTGGGCGTTGGCATTTGAATGAGTTACGCACAATTGTGATCTAGCTCATAGGTCGAAGTAATCGCAGTTACAAGAATCGGATAAGTCGATCGATAGTCTCGAAGTATCAGGTAGAAGATCTCCTGGCATTCAAAGTCATAGAGGTGTTACTCCCCCCATGAAATCCTTCATATTGCTATTTGTGTCAGTAATGGCAGTTTGTGCGCAATCCATCGCCTCTTCCGTCGTCATCACCACTTCCAGCTTGCCTGGTGGTACCGCGGAGGCCACCTATTCAGCGACGATCGTAGCCAAGGGCGGATGCACTCCGTATGTGTGGACCGTTTCGGGAACATTGCCTCCGGGCGTGAGTTCGGCGGGTGGTAGTGGTCGGTCGCTAAGCTTGTTCGGTACGCCAACTCAAGCCGGTTCTTTTCCCTTCACCGTCGCCGTCAAAGGATGTGGTGGCTACACATCCAAACTCTCGTACACAATTGTTATCCAGCCGGAGCCCACGCACGTTGTGAATCTGAGTTGGGATGCGTCCTCGTCGAATAATGTGGCTGGTTACAACATGTATCGTGGAACGGACGGCGTAACCTGGCAGAAGGTCAACTCTGGTGGACTGATCGCGTGGACGGTCTATAGCGATGTGAGTTGCGGGAACCACAAGAACTACTACTACGCGGCAACCGCTGTCGACATTTCAGGCATGGAAAGCGCAAAGTCTGCTTCCGTCCAAGTGGCGATTCCGTAGGGTTCCTCTGCGAATTTGTCCGGCACTTCCGAAATGGAGCGCCGAACAGGCCTACACGACCACGGGGCTAAGGCCGCTCTCATGTGAGCGGCTTATGCCCCGAAAGGCCCCTATTCCCAGGCTTTCCAAGTTCCTTACCGGCTTGAAGTGCAGAAATTGCATGCCAGTCGCCCTCCTGGTCACATCCTGGGCCATGGACTGGCGGGAGGTGGGACACGGGGATCCAATTACCTCCGTAACGTTTAAGAGCTTACCGTTTCCCGTTACCCTTGAGCTTCGAACTTGCGTTTCCGAGGAGCTTGCTATCTCCGCCACAAACATGTCGCAAGGTGCCCGTGCCGCCTCAGCGCGCGCGTTTGTTCATAGTCTGAACATCCTGATCAAGTATGCACGGATGTACGGCTACGGCCACAAGCGCACCGAGGCACAGTTTGAGGTTACGTGGAACGAACTGCAGCAGGGCCTGCCCAGCACCGGAGACAGCGGGTTTCTGCTCGGCGTTTCCGACAACAAGTTGCTGCTCGACGGCATTCCACTGGAAACAGGAAACTCCGAGCGCAGCTTCGCGCAACTACTGAATACAGCCGGTCTGGCTAGCCTGCACTTCTCAAAAGATGTCACCGTCGAAGATTTCACGCGTCTCGTGCGTGCCTTCACGGTTGCAGGGTCGAAGGCGCAGGATGTCTCGAAGCAGATTAAAGAAGCGCTCGGTGCGGGCAAGAACGGGAGCACGATCAAGGTCAATGAAGTGAAGTTTGTGGCCGCTGATCCGCTGACCGGGGATGTGAGCATCGCGGCGCAGATTGCGGCGCAGACCCTGGGACCGGAGTTCAAGCAGTGGCTGAATGATCCGCAGAAATTGCTGCAGTTGATTGCGGCGGCAGAAGGGGCGAACGCCGGCAGCGGTGGCGGTGGTGGTGGCGGTGGCGGACAAGGTCCTGCCAATGGAGTACCCATGGTGCCGCTGGGCAGTGTGCCGAATGCTCCTCGTGGCGCGGCGCAAGCCGTGGGAACCGGCGGTGGCACCGGGACGGGAACTGGGGCGGCTCCGGCGTGGACCGGTGGAATGGTTCCCCTGCAGGAGCAGGAAGTCATCCAGGCGATCCGGCTGCTGACGCGATTTGGACAGGTGCAGCAGGATCCCAGCATTAAAGAAGAAGACATTCAGAAAGAACTCACCGAGACCGATCCGAATACGCGGTTAAACCTGCAGCAGTTGTTGGGAAGCCTGGCGGCCAAGGCGACGACGGCGGAGGAAGAAGACACGCCGTTGCTGATGAAGGCCGCCGAGCACATGGCCATCCGCTTCGCGCTGGAGCGATACCAGAAGGGCGAAGTAAAGGTCAACGCCGTCCACCAGATGATGGAGCACATGAGCCGTCAAATGGACTCCCTGCGCTCGATCCTGAAGTTGCAGGAAGACAAGATGAGCAAGGCCGGGATTCTGGTAGAGTCCCACGCCGACATTTTGGATCGTATGTTCTGGGCGGAAGTGCCGGAATCGGGCAAGAAGAGCGTGCTGCTCTCCCATGAAGCGCCCTGCGTCCCACCGCGAAACCTGCGGCAGTTCGTGGAAGTGCTGCTTGAGCGCGATGACAAGGACAGCGCCGCGGAGATTCTGAATAACTATTCCAGCTGTCTGGGCGCGAAAGAGAGCGAACCGCGCCGCAGGACCGCGATCGGCTTGAGCCAGTTGGCCGACTTGTATGCGCGCCTCGGCGGACAGCCCATGGGGCAAGCCATCCGCAAGCTCAGCGAACAGCTCATTGCAGAGAAGGACGCGGAGCTGCAAAGCCTGCTGAGCGCGGCGTTCGTGCGGTTAAGCCAGGAAGCGAGTGCAGCGAAGAACTACGCGGCAGTGAACGAAGTTTGCGCTGGCATGGAACTGGTGAGCGTGGAGCGGCCGGTTTTGATGAACGATCTGCGTCCCAGAGTGGGCGTCGAGAACCGGTTGCCGGAGTTTATTGAAGAAGCGTTGCACCTGGACCAGATTCCCCCCGACATGCTGTCGGTGCTGCGGCGCACCAGCCAGTCGGGCGCGGAGCATCTTGCGGATCGCTTCTTCCGCTGCATGCGTCGCGACGAGTGCGACAAGATGATTGAGCTGGTGAAGGAATTAGGGTCTCCGGTGCTGACGCAGTTGCGAGAAATTCTGCGTACCGGCCAGCCGAGACAGGCTTCGGGTGCGGTGGGGCTAGTCAGCCGCCTCGATGTCGGGACCCTGCTTGAGCTGCTGCCGGTTCGCTTGCCCGAGTGGAACCGCTTCTATCACGACGTAGTAGTCCGGCAGATTGCCTACGGCGCCGCGCCCGACCGCGGCCGCACTCTGCTCGAACTGGCGGAAGTTCTCGATCCGTTGGTGTTGCCCGAAGCCGTGGACGAAATCGGTATGAGTGGTGACCTGACATCGACTCCTCCCCTGATTGCCATGGCGCGGCCGGGAGATGCTGCATCGCGTTCCCCGTTTGTACAGCTCAAGGCGATTGAGTCGCTGGGCCGTCTGAAGGACTCCGAGGCGGTAGCCACCCTGCGTGAGATTCTGGAAGCAAAGAAAACGTTTGGCTGGGTTCATCACCGTGAGCTGAGGATTGCGGCTGCGCAAGCGTTGTCGAAAACCGACCCTCGATACAGCTCGCAGGTGTTGTCGGACAGCGGCCTCGAACCGGCGGAACTGGCCATCGCTCCTTTGGATATGGCTCCCGCATGCCCGTGGGTGCGGCAGCGGCGGTACGAGCGGATGATTCTGGCGAAGACCGTATCGGCGACCATCGGCAGCTCCTGGGGCAAGTCGAAAATTCAAATCCGCGAATTGAGCCTGGGCGGAGGCATGGGCACAAAGGAAGACAACCTCCGCATCGGCAGCGAAGCGGACCTTGAGATCTCCTTGGGCATGCGGACGAAGATTCGCGCGCATGTGTTGCTACGGCGCGCGCGAGTCAACGAAGTGGGATTCGAAATCGTGAGCACCGACCTCGAGAGCCGCTACCGCCTGCGCAGGTTGCTAGTCGACGCACTGAATCATGCGCCGCAGAACAAAGGGCAGGAGTGGAGCGGGGACCGCAAGATCTAGAAAAAAGTTTCAATGTTTCAAGGTTTTCCACGAGTGACCGGCGTCAAAGAAAGACGTCCGAACGTACCATAGAAAAAAGCCTCCACAGTCGTGGAGGCTTTTCCGTTGCACGGCCCTGAAACCTTGCACCCTTGAAACTTTACGCTAACTTCACCTTCAGGAAGATGATCGCCAGAGTGTAGAGTGCCAGCGACTCGATCAGCACCAGGCCGAGAATCAGTGCGAACTGGATTCCAGGACGGGCGGCAGGGTTACGAGCCAGGGACTCGGTGGCCGCGGCGACGGCTTTGCCTTGGGCCAGGCCGCAGACCGCGGACGCGATCGCCATGGAGAATCCGGCGGTCATGGCGACCCAGGCGCCCTCGCTGGTGCCGCCACCCTGCGCGAAGGCAGGCACGGCGAAGCACAGGGCGGATAGGGTCATGAACAGACGACTCAGAGTACGCATTGTGTTGCTCCTTGTATGAAATTGCGGCCAGTGGGTGGTTGACGCCATACCGTGCAGACGCCCTCACGCTGACTGCTAGTTCTCAGTTCCCAGTTCTCAGTTCTCAGCCAATCTGGTTCTTTTTCTCAAGCTGACAACTGAAACCTGGCAACTGATAACTACTTCTCCCGCCTGCTCTCTGAAGTTCTCATCATGCGCTGAGAATTGAGAACTAAGAACTAGCAACTGAGAACTGTTTCTCAGTGCTCTTCCGCGACCGCGCCGGAGACATAAATGATCGACAACAGCATGAACACGTAAGCCTGCAGAACCGCCACCACGATGTGCAGGCCGCTGAAGATGATGGGCACGCCGATCGGGATCATGGAAAAGAAAACCAGCGTGATCAGGTCGCCGGCGAAAATATTCGCCCAGAGACGAACCGTGAGCGAGAGCAATCGGGCAAAGTGGCTCACCAGTTCGATGGGGAGCATAAGGCCGGCCATCAGGATGCGGGCGATGAGCGGCATGCCTTCCATCGGCGGGCCAAAAAAGTGCAGCAGATACTTCGGACCGGAGTGCTTGAATCCCTGCGTGTGGTAGTAGAGGAAGGCGCAGATGGCGCATCCCAAAGGCACGATCGGTACGCCGGTGGGTGATTCGAAGCCGGGGATCAGGCCGATAAGGTTACAGATCAAAATGAAAATAAATACGATGGCAAAAAAAGCGGTATAGGGTTCGCTATGATGGCCAATAATCTCGCGGCTCTGGCCCAGCACAAATCCCTCAAGGCCTTCGAAAGCGTGTTGCAGCGCTCCCGGAGAATCCACCGAGAGCCGCGACCGCACCATCAGGAACACCGCGAGCAGGAAGAAAAATACCAGCAACTCCATGGCGAAGGAATTCGTGATCGGCGCCTGCGGGTACTTCGGCGCGACGTGGAGGGTAGTCAGGATTGCCGTGACAGGCCCGTGGAACAGGCGGTTCAGAATTTCGGTAAACCAGAGTTGTTCAGGCATGAGCAGCTTCTAGCGACTCGCTCCTTGTCGACCGCGCCGGACTTTCCCTTAGCCCGCACGCGTTACCGCTACATACAATTCGTAAATCGCTTCACAGGCAATCGCTCCAACGGGCAAAAACAGGCCCGCAAAGAGGCCACGGAGGCTTGCCGGAAAACTGGTTAGTATACCGTACGCCGCGGCTCCCAACAACACATAGCGCAAGAGGAAACGGGCAACGATCCCTTTACCGGACTGGGCTTTACCGGAGTTGGTGACGCGGTCTGCCAGCCCGGAAACGCCGCTCTTAAGCCAGTGAAAATTGAGGTAGGAGATCACGCATCCGAGCAGGAAGCCGAGCGCCGCCCAACGCCCAAATCTCAGCCAGGCTGCCACCGAGAAAACCAGGCCCAGCGCAAGCATAAAGTTGCGAATGCGGGGGAGGGCGCCCACGTAGAAGGCGTCGCTAGAGGCCGTTGCTGAAGCGTCGGAATTCAGATGCTGATTCATGTACTCTGAGGCGCGCTCGTGGAGGGGCGGACGCCTCGTCCGGCCGCGCGTAGCGCCAGCTCCATAAGGGCCGCGCTAGTGCCAGCGAGATCCCGGGGGCTTTAGCCCGCGTGGCCCGTTCCGCTGACCGCCATTTCCTTGCTAAGGACGATCTTACTTCGTGTCGCGGAGGACTGTGCGGATAACCTCGATGAGGCCGGCGGCGCTTCCGAGCACAAGTCCCACGACTCCAATCCAGGATGTGTGCAGCCAGCGGTCGAGCGCGGAGCCAGCCAGCCATCCCACGACCGTGCCGGCCGGGAGCATCAGGGCGAGTTCACTGTACCGGCCAACCTGCACCCATGCGCTCTTCTTGCTGGCTTCTTGGCCTTCGTCGGGTGGAATCGGGGTGGGCATTCTGCAGTCGCGTCGACGAATTCTATTTTACGCCGAGGCGTGAGTTCCTTGGCTGCGTCTTCGCGGGACAGCCCGAGGCGTCCTACCCATAGGGGAAGGTGTCGGAAGCCGCCTGGCAAATCCCTTCGGGAAGGGCACGACTTCCAGTCGGGCCTGTACGCGTTCAGCAGGCTCAGCGAACCAGCTTCGCCACGCTCGGATTCTGCACGATGCCCAGCGCCCAGTTCACCATTTGAATGAAGCTGTTGGGCAGCAGCCCGATGTACAGCGTGGCCAGGCCCGTCAGGCCGATGGCCGCTCGCATCGAGAAGCTCACCGGCAGTTTCTCTTCACCCTTCTCGGCCTGTCCCATGAACATTGCGTTGATGATCTTCAGGTAGTAGTAGAGGCCAAAGACGGAATACAGCACGCCGAGCGAGGCCAGCGCGTAATGACCGCTATTGATCAGGCTCAGAAAGATAAAGTACTTACCCCAGAATCCCGCCAGCGGTGGGATGCCAGCCAGCGAAAGCATGAACACCAGCATGAGCACAGCTTCCACCGGCGCACGCGAATAGAGACCGTTGAGGTCGTCGAGATCGTCGCCGACGATATTTCGGTGCCGCAGCGATGTGATCACGCCGAACGCGCCGAGGTTCATGAAGGTGTAGACGAGCAGGTAGATCAGGATGCCTTTGATACCGTCGGGGTCAAGTTGGGAGACGGAGCCTGCGATCAGGCCGAGCAGCATGTAGCCGACGTGAGCGATGGATGAGTAGGCCAGCAGGCGCTTGGTATTGGTCTGGGTCAGCGCCGCGAGGTTCGCGCCCGTCATGGTTGCGATAGAAACGAAAACCAGAACAGGCAGCCAGATCGCGCGCATGGGAAGCAGCCCGCCGATGAGGATGCGCAGAAGCATGGCCCATCCCGCGGCCTTGACTGCGACCGACATGAATCCGGTGATGCTCGTAGGCGCGCCTTCGTAGGCGTCAGGTGCCCACTGGTGAAAGGGGATTGCTGCGATCTTGAAGAGCAACCCGGTGAGGGTGGTCAGTAATGCGATGATGGCGACCGGTCGGTAGGGGCCGCTGAGTAAGTGGTCATGCAACTCGTGTTGGATGACCCCGAGATTCGTGCTCCCGGTCAGGCCGTAGAACAAGGACAATCCGTAGGCGAAGATGCCGGAAGAAAACGCGCCCAGCAAAAGATATTTCAGCGCAGCTTCGTTGGAGCGCCGGTCACGGCGCAGGAATCCGACCAGCACGTAGGTCGAGATCGCCATCAGCTCCAGACCAATGAAAATGAGGACGATGTCGTAGCCGGAGGCCATGCACATCATGCCTGCAACCGAGAGCAGCATGAGCGCGTAATACTCGCCGTGATTCTCGTGCTCGGTTTCCAGATAACGCGCCGACATCAGAATCGCGATGGCTGTGCCCGCGAGGAAGAGGTAGAAGAAATAAATGGCGAAGCGGTCGACCAGCATGGTCCGCATCATGCCGAGGTTGCCGGGCGCGCCACTCGCCTCGAGCCATAGCTGAATCTTGTAGACACCGGCGGCGGAGAATAGCACCCCAACGAAAGCGGTAAGGGCATTAGCCCACTTCATCTCGGCGGGAAGCATTAAGTCGATGAGCAAGATGCCGAGCGCAAAGAGCGTGAGCAGAAGAATGGGCAGGGCCAGCAGGTAATCGGTCCACGAGAATCCGGCTACGGGCACTAGTTCTTCCCCTTCTTCGATGCGGTGACAGACGTTGCGACCGGTGCAGTCGCGACTGGCACGACAACCGCGGGCGCAGACACCGCCGACGCCGATTGCGCGACGGCGTTTGCCGGGGGCCCGGGTAGCGGATAGTCAGGGCGCGCCATCGAAATCGTGTGGTTCACCGGTTGCTCGAGAATCTGGAAGAACGGCTTGGGATACAAGCCGATCCAGAAAGCCATGATGATGAGCGGCACGAACGTGGCCATTTCCCGCGGCGTCAGGTCATGCAACTTCTCGTTCTTCGGATTCGTGACCGTCCCAAAGAATACCCGCTGATACAGCCAGAGCAGGTATGCCGCGGCCAGAACGACTCCCGGCACAGCCCACGCGCCCCACTGCCATCGCTCCATGAACGCGCCCTGCAGGATCGTGAACTCGCCGACGAAACCGTTGAGCAGCGGCAAGCCCATCGAAGACAGGAACATGATCATAGTGACAGTCGCGTAGATCGGCATGACATTTGAGATCCCGCCATACTCGGAAATTTCACGGGTATGCCGCCGCTCGTACAGAATACCGACGATCAAGAACAGCGCCCCGGTCGAGATGCCGTGGTTGATTTGCTGCAGTACCGATCCACTCAGCCCCGCCGGATTCAGCGCGAAAATGCCCAGCGTGCAGAAGCCCAGGTGGCTGACCGAAGAGTACGCCACCAGCTTCTTCATATCTTTCTGCATGAGCGAGACCAGCGCGCCGTAGATGATGCCGATGATGGAAAGTGCAATCATCCAGCCGCGGACAGTCATGCTCAGAAATGTTTCGGAGCTCGCCAGTACTTGCGGGAAGAAGGGAAGCGAGAAGCGAACAAATCCATACGTCCCCATCTTCAGCAGAACGCCCGCCAGAATCACAGAGCCCGCGGTTGGCGCTTCCACGTGCGCATCCGGCAGCCACGTGTGGAAGGGGAACATCGGCACCTTGATGGCGAATCCCACAAAGAAAGCGAGGAACAACCAGACCGCGTAGTGGAACGGAACCTGCGGCGCGGTTTCGTACAGTGCCGTCAGGCTGAAGCTGTAGATGCCAGTGACAGTGTGATGGTGGAAGTAGAGAAACAGAATGGCCAGCAGCATCAGCACGGAGCCGGTCAGTGTGTAAAGGAAGAATTTAATGGCGGCGTAGAGCTTGCGTGGCCCACCCCAGATGCCGATGAGCAGATACATCGGAACGAGCATCGCTTCCCAGAACACGAAGAACAGGAAGAAATCGAGCGCCATAAAGACGCCGAGCATGCCCGTCTGCAGCACCAGAAACCAGATGTAGTACTCTTTCACGCGGTTCTCGATGGCGGTCCACGACGATAGGATCGAGATCCAGCCCAGCAGCGTGGTGAGCATGATGAGCAGGAAGGAAATGCCGTCGATGCCCAGCACATAGCCCGCGCCGATCGAGGGGATCCAGTTGTTGGCGGCGCCCTCAATGAACTTGAAGCCGGACTCGAAGCGCTTGTCCCAGAACCACGGAACCAGCGGGAGCGAGACCACCAGTCCGGCCAGCGCGAAGAAGTTCGCAATCCAGCGGATGGCGTCCTTGTTCTCCTTGGGAACGAACAGGAGAATCAGCGCGCCGAGCAGTGGCGTAAAGAGAATGATGGATAGGATGTGGTTATACATGATGCAGCGTCTAGCTCCTAGCTTCTAGCCCTGCCACCTGGCTTTTAGCGGTTTGCTAGAAGCCAGGAGCTAGCAGCTAGAAGCTGCCCTTCAGTGGTACACGTAATAAAACATGAACCCGACCAAACCAGCCGTCATCACCAGCGCATACCATTGCACCAAGCCCCACTCCAGCAGTCGCGCCGGATAACTGAGCATCCGCGCCAGAATTGCAGGCCCGTTGACGCCGATGCCGTCGATGATCCACTTGTCCCACCAACTGGAGAATGTTGCGGTCAGGCGAGTGATCCATCCGGCGGTGTTGACCGCGCCATCGATGACGTTGGCATCGAACCACGAACTGGCCTCGCCTAGACCCATCACTCCGAGACGCACGTCGCCAATTTTG
>Ga0265338_10003059_pt1 | contig 24044 bp, 20 predicted proteins | sample 42126metaG_FD_193579 | JGI IMG/M metagenome (GOLD analysis project Ga0265338, IMG submission 193579) | Rhizosphere microbial communities from Carex aquatilis grown in University of Washington, Seatle, WA, United States - 4-21-26 metaG | ecosystem: Host-associated > Plants > Roots > Rhizosphere... | reverse complement strand
TACCGTACCAATGGAGCGCGCTTCATTGGTACGGTACCCCCTCGGGCTTGGTCGGCAGATTGCTCGGGCCGCCGGCCAACGCCTCGCCGCTCTGGCCGCCCGGATCCGCTAATACTTTGCCGCCCGGCAGGAAAACCGTGTGCAGTTCGCCGATCGTCTTGCCATCGCGGGCCGGATGAATATCGACCATCACCTTGTCGCCGACCTTGATATCGGCCGCATTCCAGCCCCAGCGGATCATCATGTTGGGGCTGGATCCCACCAACGCCCATTCCTCGTCGGTGCCATCGGCCTTTCGGACCACGACAGTCAGCCATGTGTGGGGATTAGCCCACTTCCACTCCCGCACGGTACCACTGAGGGTCGTGAGCTTGGAGCGGTCAAACAAGGCAAAGGAGTGATGCGCGTAAGCGATCGAACTACAGCAGAACGCTGCAATGACAACGATCAGACTCGTGAGCTTCATCTTCCTGTTCGACTCTGAATGTTTCATCCTGGCTCCAGCGGAGAACTCCCGATAATCCTGCCAACAGGGCCTGGAAAGTTAGGTGTCACAATTGGCACCCGGCTCCATCGTCGCAGGGTAATGTCAAAATTCAACACATGGCCCGCGTGGTTCAGATTTGTCCGGTCAGATGCAATCCGAGTTGCTGCAACGGCGCCAGAGATTGCAGGATGGGCGGCAAAATTGCGATTGCTTCGGTGCCGGCCGTGTAACGGATCGCTGGGTCCGAATCGGTGGCAGCCGCCAGGGCGGCATTGACCACCGGCGTCAAATCCTCTGGCGCTTTGGCTTCCATGGCGTCGAATGTCGCACAGAAGCGTTTGCTGATCGCCGCGTATGGCAGGCTGGCGTCGCGATCGAGGGAGTTGTGCGGCAACGCAGTCTTGAAGGGCCCCGGCATCAGGCACGCCACGCGAACGCCGAAGCTGCGGGTTTCGATGTCAAGCGCTGCGGACACGGTATCGAGCGCATGCTTGCTGGCCGCATAAGCGGCCAGTAGCGGCGTCTTCAGCACCGCGGCGACTGAGGTGACGTTGATGATGCGACCTGCGCCCTGCTGCCGCATGACGGGCAGTACCAAGCGGATCAATTCGAGCGGGCCGAACAGGTTGGTCTCGAATATCGCGCGCCACAGATCTTCGGGCGTATCTTCGAACGCACCCCGCGCGGTGATGCCGGCGTTGTTGATCAGCACGTCGATGCGACCGAAGCGCTCGATGGCGAGATCGATCGTAGCTTTTCGCATCCCTGGGTTGGTAACGTCGAGGGGCGCGATAACGACCGCGGCGGACTTTTCGGCGGCCAAACTTTTCAGGCTCGGCGGCGCGGACTCGGGCTTGCGCATCGTCGCAACGACCTGATAGCCGCGCTGCGCAAAGGCGACCGCGATCGCTTCGCCAAAACCCGAACTGCAACCGGTAACGAGTGCTACTGGCATGAAATCTCTCCTTGTGCATTGAGGACCGGGCAGGCGATTACTGCCACGCAAAACTCCGACTCAAAAACCAGGCCACGCCCTCGGCGATGAGTGCAGAACCGAGAAGGTCGACCGTGATCGGCCGGGGGGTAGCCAGGCTTATCCGCCTGGCGAGCACGACCAGACCAGAAACAGCAAGCACGATGGCCAACTGGCCTACCTCCACGCCGATATTGAATCCGAACAGAATCTGCGCGAGCTTTTCGGGCGGCAGTCTGGCCTCCAGCAAGTCTGCGGCGAAGCCAAACCCGTGAATCAGGCCGAAAATAGTGGTTACGACCATCCTTAAACGGCCGCTCTCATGCAGTTGGCCCGATATCAGCAGATAGGCGGCGCTGAAAATGGCGGTGCCCAACAGCAGCGCGGGCGGGAGCAGGCCGAGCCCCAGGAAACTCAACAGCGCAAGAAAGAGCAGAAACCCGCCGGTAGCCAGCGCCATCTTCGCGGGTTTTTCGAGGGAAACGACCACATTTTCCACGCCCACCAGGGCGATGGTGAGGGCGACCAAGGCATCGATATACTGGCCGTGGGGCCGAACGATCCCGGTCACGGCCAGGGCCAGGGTGATGCTGTGCCCCAGGGTGAAACCAGAGACCACGAACACCAGGTCGCGGAGCCGACGCGAGATCAGCACCAGGCCGAGCAGGAAGGACATGTGGTCCACGCCCGTGAAGATGTGCATGATTCCCATCTTCACGAAATCGATGAACCCGGCGCCCTTGAACTTGCCGCCTTGGATTTCGGTCAGATCGCAGCGGGTGTCGCTGCGCGTGAAGAGCTGTTCGACGACATCGCCGTCCGCGAGTTGGATCTGGGCGATGTCGACGTGTGACGGCACCAGGTCGAAAAAGGCGCCGAACCGCAAGACAAGATTCTTGTCCGTCGGGCAATCAAAAACGTACTCGCTTCGCCTGTAGCCCGTAGCGGCCTGCAGCATGCGCCCGGGCGCCGTTGGACGACAGGCCTCGCCGCCGGCCTCCACGCCGATGTTCGGTGTTAGGTAGGTCACGACCTCCTCGTCGGATGGCCGTTGGCCGTGGGCGAGGTTCTCCGCCTCCTTGTCGGAGAAAGTGATCGTCGTGCGCACCTGGCGTTTGTCGATCAGCCAGCTGGAATGGGATTCGCTGCGGGTGTGTGCCTGCGTGGGTGCACCCAGCACCACCAGCAACAGACTGCTGAGGGCGGCTAATACGCGCCCACGGCTCATTGGAGGCCCTTGGCGATCTGCACATCGGCACGTTCACGCAGGAAGCGGTCCGTTCCGGCGCGCATGCGGGTGATTTCGTCGGTGCGGTAGCCGGCCAGCACCTGATCCCGAGCCTCGCTATAGTCCTCGGGCACAGGCTTTCGGTTGTTGCGCATGGCCAGGACATGGACGCGGCCACCGTCGGCGACGGGCTCGGATACCTGGCCATCTTGCAGACCCTTGGCGATGGAGAATAGCGTCGAGCCGAGGTGCTGTTCGGCCGCGAAATAGAACTCTTCGCCGTCATCCGTCGCGCCGCTGGTCCGCAAGCCGCCGGCGGCCATGGCCGATTCCAGAGCCTGGCCTGATCGTACGGCGATGACGGCGCGCTGCGCGCTGCCCAGGTCGGGCGCCACGAAGTCTGTGACAGTCATCAGCCCCTCGGGCTGAAAGTTCTGTAGATGCTTCTGGTAGAAATCGCGGAGCTCCTGCTCCGTGGGGACGGTGGCATTGGCGTCGATTTCCTGCTGGGCCTCGACAGCGTTCACCAGCGCATTGCGAATTTCAATAAAGTCGTTTTGCAGACCAAGCTCGATGCCGCGTTGGACGTAGAGTTCCTCGCGGATCATTGAGTTGAGGGTCGCACGCTTCTGGTCGGTCGTTGCCTGGCTCGGGGACACGTTGTAGAGAGCCTGCAGCTGGAGCACGTAGTCGCTCAGGAGAATGGGGCTTCGGTTAACGACGGCGGCGTCTTCCGGCGGAACGCCCGCTACACGCGTACCGCGCGCATTGAACAGACCTATGCCAGCGATGATCAGACCCAGGACTGCCGCCAATGCACACAGCGTCACGGACCGGCGCTCATTGTGAACATCGGGGCGCCACCAGGCGCGCAGGTTCGCTTTCGTCTCACCGGCCAAGGAGCTCATTTACTTTCCTTTCGGGCATGAAGAGATGCGACGTAGACCGCCACTGCCCTGGCGTTCACAGGATCGAGGCGCCCGCGAAAAGCGGGACTGACCCCATGAAGCCCCTCGCGAATGATGCGGCTGATGTCGCGCCGGCTCCCCTCCCCGCGCAACCACCTGCCATCGCTGAGGTTGGGAGCGCCGATCGCGGTGTCCCCTTGGGCATCCCGGCCATGGCAATCCCAGCACCCGCCGTGCTCCTGGAACAAGACGCTTCCGGCCGAGACGGCTGCCGGATCTTCGCCGACCGCCCCATTCAACGCACGGAGGTAGCTGGTCAGCTGCTCGATCTCTCCCGGTGAAAGTGAAGGGAGATTTCCCCGGGCATAAGGGACTGGTTTGCCATACGCCGGCATCCAGGCCAAGTCCCATCCCTTATCGTCCCCCGATCGAATTCCATGCAGCACGATCGACTCGATTTCGCTGGCGCGTCCGGTTCCGTACAGAAAGACCTGACCTGTCAGATCGGGCGTGCCCGTTGCTGTGCTGCCACGTCCATCGGCGCCGTGACAGCCCGCGCAATTGGCCATGAAGACACCGCGCCCCCTGGCCAGCGCCTTGGGCGCCAGGCGCTGATCAGCGAGGATGCGATCGGCGTCGGCCTGCAGGAACTCAGTACGCTCCCGCCGGTGGCTGATCGTGGTCGCGACTACCATTATCAGCACCATGACGACGGCAAACAGAAGAAAGATATAACGTGTGTACATGGATCGTATGCATTGTTCCCGTCTTTGGCTGCCGTTCAATTCAGCAGTTCTGCCAGCATTCGGACTGCTCGGCCCATGTGCTTTTCGACCGTGCCCTCGCTAATACCCACCAGTACCGCGATCTCTTTCTGCGACAAATTCTCGATGCGCCGTAGCCAGAAAACCGCCTGGCATCTGTTGGGAAGGCGATTGATAGCCGCAGTCACCCGAGTCATCTGCTGGTGGATGCTGACACGGCGTTCCGGCGTGATCTCGTCTACCAGAACATTTATAGCATCCAAATCCTCCATTAGATCGATCGATACGGCGCGATTTCGGCGGACCCGGTCCACCATGAGATTGCGTGCAATCGAAAAGAGCAAAGACTTGGGAGCAGTCGGTCTCAGTCGGTGCGCGCTCTCCAGAATGCGCACGTAGGCGTCGTGGCGAATGTCCTCTATTTCCGATCGGTCTGGCCAGACCCTCGCCAGGTAGCGCATCAATGCAGCCTCGTGGGTCAGCACCTCGTGCACAAACCAATTATCGAGATTACTGAGCCTGGGGGAAGTGCTGACGCTGTTCGCTTCTCGAGCGACGTGCATCATAGACCCAGGAACATCAGCAGCGAGTCGTTGTACTGCATGATCCGCCCAAAGAATATGACCAGCACCCATGCAAAGAGCGAGAATACCGACACCAGCTTGGCAGCGGCCGGCGCGGTTCCGCCTGCAGGTGTCGCATAAACCCTGACCTCCAGACCGCTGAACTGAAAGATGAGCAGATTGGCGAATGCCAGCAGGACGAACAGCATCTTGAGCCGAAACGACAGATTGTCTGTGTAGTAGCCGGGTCCCTGAAGCTTACCGGTCACGAAGACGATGCCAGTCAGCAGATTGCCGATGAATCCCACGAATGCCCATGGGACGAGTGGACGGAGCGCAGCAATGGGTATGCTCTTGAACAGGCCCAGGATGCGCAGATCCAGGGTGCCCACAATCCCCACGATCAACGACAGGCCTACAAAGTGGATTATCTGGCAGACTGCCCACACCCAATCATGCGCATTGACAAAGGCCTGCATCAGGTGCCGCTCCCACTCAGATGCAGCCAGCCATTCACCATGTCCGGATATGCGGTAAGGCGTCCGAGAATCAGCGCGATATACCAGCACGCGAGCGAAATGATCGCCAAATTGCGTCCGACGGGGGTCACGACGCCCGCCTGAACGCTGGCGACGTCCGCGAAATAGAATCGCTTCAGCAGTTCGGCAACGATCATGCCCAATGCAACGAACGTCATTTTTCCCCAGAACGCCACCATCCCGGCCATCGTGTGAGCCTCTGCGATGAACAGTAGAAGTCCGGACGTCAGGTTGATCAAAAAGCCTATCCACACCACGCCGTACAGTCGCCGCAGCGCGGCAAGCGGAATCTCCTGCGCGACGCCAAGCAGCCGCAGTGCGATGAGCGTGTTGATTCCAACGACGATCGCCAGACCCAGGGCGTGTCCCGTGAGTACGGCCGGGTAAGCAAAGAGGGATGGCGATGATCTGACCCAGCTAGCCAATGGCAGGTCTTGCAGGTAATCAAACACGGCAGCCAACACCCCTAGCTGGCGAGCGGCACCGCGCCCCCACAACTGTCTTCCTACTATCGATAATTTACTATAAAAACCATCTTTAGTGTATTACGCGATTTTCAGCTCCGTCAAGCCGCTCACACGGCTGCTGCGACACGGATACCGACTCACTCCGAGCGCTCTTTCAGGAGCGCCTCCTGCGTTCGATCCACATCCGCGCGAACTCGGACTGCTTGTCGATGAACTGGTGCTTGAGCGCGCCGAGGATATGCAGCATGAGCAGGCCGAGCAGAAGGTAGCCGCCCGCACCGTGCCACTCCGCGAACTTTTCGTGCAACACGTGCTGAGCTGCCACCGCGCCTGGCTCCTTTCCTATAGCCTCGATGGGAGCGATCACCGGCATCGGAAACAGGTTCCAGACCTTCATGGGCCGCGGCGGCCCTGCCGGCGGCGCGGCGGGAGGGGCGGCGGGAGGGGCGGAAGACTCCGCGGCGGCGCCAGGGGAGCCAGGGGGCGGATGCGCCGAAAGGATGGCCCAGCCGGTGAGCGGCATGAGCACCATCGCCGCGTAGAGCAGGAAGTGCGCACAGTGGGCCGTGTGCCGCTCCCACGGCTTCAGTGTTGCCAGATATGGTGGCGGGGGGTTGAAGAGCCTCCAGAGGACCCGCGCTACGGTGAGCGTTAACACGGTCAAGCCCGAGGAAACGTGCAGCATCAGAGACATCCATCTGAGCGACGGCGGTATCTCGCTGGGCCCGGCTAGCCAGTTTGCTATGAAGAAGCCGGTGCACAGATTGAAGATGATGAATGCGGCGATCGCCCAGTGCAGCACAACAGCGACTCGCGAGTAACGATCCCGTGAAACCCCGGATACGCCGTCTTGATACAACACTGCCGTCTACTTATGGTGCAGAGGGTGTAGAGCCCGGCGGCGGGCCAAGCACGGCTTCGTCCCAATGCTCGTCGGCTTTGCCATCCTGTATGCGCCACATGTCGAAGTGGGTCGTGGTGTAGGTCTTACCTGGACTTCTCGGATCGGGTAATCGCTGCACGGCGCTGACGATGACCAAATCGCCTTCAGCCACCACCGAGACCACCTGCGCCGCAAGTTTGTCGGCAATGGGCTTCGGCTTCACCATGCTCAACATCTTCTTGAGCCCATCGTGGCCCGAGGGAATGTTTGGATTGTGCTGGATGTAACGCTCGCTCAGATATTTGTCTATGGCCTCGATATTGCCGCCCTCGAGAATGTCCTTGAAGATGTGATAAACGATCTGCTTGTTGGCATCTAATTTAGGATCGCTGCTGTGAAACAGCGCGTCCGGGTCCTTGGACCCCACCACGCGTTCCTGCGCGAGTGCACCTGCGCTCAAAAGTACCCCTGCTGCCGCCAATGCACAGTACCGGTAACTTTTCATTTTCTTTCCTCAGTAAGTGATCGACGTATCGAATTCACAAGCTCGCGATGCCCGGGCTGAGTGGCTGTCCAGCATTTGACGCGTCACTTGCCGCGACGGTCCAGCATCTTGACCATCTCTTCGGGGTCTTTATCCACGTATGTGTTGGTATCCGGGTCGAAGGTGGTGATGGATACGGTGCAAACCCATTCCTCCGGTTCACCCGTAAATTGCCCCGCCTCGCTGATTCCCTTCTGAATGCGCCTGTAGTTGCGCGTTGACACATAGGGTTTCGTCCATACGGTGTCATCGTAAATCGTGAGGTCGATTTTCAAAGTCTGCGAATTCACCAAGCGCATGCGTTCCACCATCCGCATGCCCTCCCCATGCGGCCCCCAGATTGCCGCCGATAGACTCGCTAGAGAGGGAGGAGGACCGTCCCCTGGCGCACCGCCGCCGGTAGGAACGCTGCCGGTAGGAACGCTGCCGGGAGGAGGACCGAGATTGGCCGTGCCGACGGTCTCCAAGGGTGGCAGTGGCTTGCCGACACCATACTGGAATGTTATCTCAGGTAAGAAGTCCTCGGTCTCTACCACCAGGGTATCCCCTTCCCAGTGGCCCACCGAATTGCCGTAATACCTGGGTGATGTCTTGCCTTGCTCCTGGTTCATTCTGATAAATCGAGTGTGGCCGAGCGACTGCATGTAAATGCTGATCAAGCCGGGCGCATAGGTGAACTTAATCCCACCCCCCATACGCATGGCTATCGGCAATCCAGGCGACCTGCAGCCGTCCTGGGCATAGGGAATATCCCTCTTCGGCTTGTAATCGGCGACATACTTCTGCGCTTCTGCGGTGTAGGGAACGTTCAGCTTTTCATCGCCCTCGACGAAGCCGGAAAAGGTCATCCACATTCCGCTAAACAGATCGGGCATCTTGCCAGCGTCTGCCCAGGTTGAGCCCAACGGGTTGGCACCGTTGCCCACCGCGGACGAGGGAGTATTTTGGTCAGCCGCGTGAGCCAGGGCAGCGAAACTCAACACCGTGAGCGCCTGTGCCCTTGCCCTCGGTCCCATTCGAGCGCCAGGGGTCAATAATGAGCCGACAGAATGACGCCGTAGATGCGCGGATCATTCCAGTCCGATAGATAGCTCTGCTCACTACCTGAAAACGTGTAGGTGGTGTAACGCGCGTTGGTAAAGTTACGCATGTAGGCACCAATCGAGAGATGATCATTCTGAGCCGACCACGTTGCGGATAGGTTCCCTATGGCCTGAGAACCTGCCTCGACGTACTGTTCTTGTCCCAAGGCGAGCAGATCTGCGTGCAAATTGTCGGTCAGGTGCGAGGAGTAATATTGCCCGTCAATGCGCGCCATCAAGGTTGAGCCGCCTGGCAACTTGAACACGTGCTCGTAGTAGGCAGTGGCCGTATTCGGAATGAGCGCGCGGACTTTCTGGGGGAAAGCGGCCTCGTATGGGGCCGGTTCATTCTTCCAACGAGACTCCACGTAGCTGTAGTTAAGCCCGAAACGGTCAAATGGCGTCACTTTATAGATGGATTCAAGCTCGACGCCAATGTTTGTCGCCGGTACGGCTACGGGAATGGGCGTTATGTCGAGGGCGTGTACTCGGTACGTGGTTTGGAACCCCGAGTAATCGTAGTAATACACGTCCGCGTTGACCTGCAACGAATCGTCGAGAAAGCGATTCTTGGATCCAAGCTCGTAGGAGGTCAGCTTTTCGGCCGACAGGATATTGGGTGCATAAACTCCGGTGCCTGGGCTGTAAATACCTGCATCACCTGGCTTGAAACCGGTGGAGATCATGCCGTACAGCATGTTTTGCGGCGCCAGATCGTATTCGATGCGAGCCTTGTAGTTGAAATTATGGAATGTGAGGCCCACATTATTGATGGAACTACCCGGAGGCGCGGGCACATTTGCCTGGCCCGGACCGACGCAGCTGACTCCTGGGGGTAACATGAAGCCTGGGCTATTGGCCGCAAAAGTTCCGCAGAATGCAAACGGGTTGTTAAAGAAATATTCGCCCGTCTCTACAGTAGTCGTGTCGTAGCGCACGCCGATCGTGGCGCGCAAAGACTTGATCGGGGAGAACGTCGTCTCGCCAAAGAAGCCCAGATCCTTGGTGTCCTTTTTATCGTCCGTAACCGCCTGACTGGCGAGTACCGAATTGCTAGGGGTCGCCAGGAAGGTGTTGTCGGAGGTGTGCAGATGATTACGGTAATAGAAAGCACCAGCCTGCCAACCCACCGCGGTATCCTTGGAGGCAATACGCAGCTCTTCGGTATGAAATTGGTCTAGAGGCGTCTGAATTGTCTGTTCGAGGGGCGTGTTACTCCCAATGAAATTGGGCGTCTGCAACCTGTCATCGTTCTGATACCAGGTGCGAAATGCCGGCTGGTAGGTGACGAGAGCGGGACCGATGTCCCAATTGAGTTCGGCCCAGGACTCCCGCTGCAATTTGTAGCCGGGGAAAATACTGCTGGACGTCGTCGCGATCGTGTACCCCAGATTCGTCGTGTTCACCGTGCTCTGGTTACCGCCGGAGTAGGCTTGATCCCTCTCATAGGCGGCGCCCACCAGCAGCGAAAAATCATCGACTGGCTTCCACAGCACCTTGGCGCGACCACTTTCGGTCCTGCCCATTCCTCTATCGGCTTCGTTGAAGTAGCCGTCGCCCTGATCTCGATAGTCGCCCGCCAGCCGCACCGCCAGGGTGTTGTTGAACGGCAAATTGACCGCCGCGCTGTAATGCTTGAGGTCGTAATTGCCGACCTCTACTTCGGCGTTACCCCCAAAGGAATCCAGGCTTGGATCGCGCGTATGGAAGGCCACCACACCAGCCGTCGCGCTGCGCCCGTAGAGCGTGCCCTGCGGCCCGCGCAGCACCTCGACACGCTCGAGATCGTAAGTGCTGCCAATGCCCTCATACACACCATCGACGTAGACCGCGGTTTCGGGCGTCGCTGAAAGTGGGCTGGGACCGCCACCTGCGCCAGAAACGGCCGCGGTGATGCCGCGGATCGTGATGTTGTTGCCCTGCACGTCCGCGCTTCCGGTGTTATTGGAATTGTTCGAGACAGCTATCAGGCCAGGAATATCCTGCAGAATCTGCACCGTGGTATATCGGCCTTGCTCTGCCAGCTCATCTCCCGTCCGCACACTCACCGATGCGGGAATTCGCTGAATATCGATCTCACGGCGTTCGGCAGTTACGATGACTTCTTCCAATGCCGTGGAATCCTCGGCTGCGGCCGTTTGCGCATGCGCCGCCCCGGCCACCAATGCCACATTCAATGTTCCCGCCAGCACACACATGTGACGAAAACACGCGCCCGTAGAGCTGATCTTCATGGTGAACCCCCGACATTTACGTTCCAGCTCCAACGATCACATTCGTCAGAACCTTGTTTTATTCCCGGCAGCACACGTGCACCTGCCCGTCTATTGCAGTCTTACGCACACCCGTTTATTAGACTTGCTTGGCAATATAGCTAATAATTTATCGATTGTCGATTACCGGACAGATAAACGATTATGTGCGCCCATCTTAAGAGCTTCGCCTCGAGGCTATCGCTGTCGTTCCGGGTCGTGCCTCTGGCGGCTCTGATGGGAATGGCGTTACCAGTTCTGGCGCAAACAACGCTTACCAAACCCGAGGACGTGGGGCTCTCGAGCGCCAAGCTCGCGCTCATCCGTGATGCACTGAAACTTCAGATCGACGCCGGGCAGATTCCCGGCGCCATCGTGCTCGTCGCCCGCAATGGCAGCGTGGTGCATTTCGAAGCTCAGGGTGTAGCCAACGCCCTGAGCGGGGAGCCGCTGCAAAACAGTCAGATATTTGGTGCTGGGTCCCTTACCAAGGCGGTGACATCCGTTGCCGCAATGATGCTGGTCGATGACGGCAAACTTAATCTGGATGATCCGGTCTCCAAGTACATTCGAGAGTTTGGCGGATCGCGACAAGTGCGAGTGCTCAAGCCAGGCTCGCCACCCGCGCCCTTCACACCAATACCTGGACCATTAGCTCCTTCGCAGGAGTGGGGCAAACCCCAGTATGCGATGGTGCCGGCCGCAAGGCCCATTACCGTAAGAATGCTGCTGACCCACACTTCCGGCATTCAGATCTACGGTGTCGACAACGCGTTCCCTCGTCATGAGGCCACGGACACGCTGGCAACCTTCGTTCCGAAGCTGGCTGGTATGCCGCTTGAGTTTCAGCCCGGATCGCGCTGGGCGTACAGCAACAGCATCGGCTTTGAAGTTCTCGCGCGGATCGTCGAAGTCGTCTCCGACATGAATTTCAGACAGTTCTTGCAGCAGCGGCTGTTTGAGCCACTGGGGATGCACGACACGGACTTCGGCGTCAAGCGAGGCTCGACGGCGCGAGCCGTGCCGTTTGCGCCAGGGCTTGATCTGCCCATCGCTGATGAAGCGATGTACTTCAGTGGCTCCGCTGGACTCTGGACTACAGTCGGCGACTACTCCTTGTTTGCACGCATGCTGGCCAACAATGGCAGCTTCGATGGCCGGCAATATCTGAAGCCGGAAACCGTCAAGCAGATGGCATCCAATCAGATCGGTCCGCTCGTTATGAGAGGCTATCCGCTGATGGGAATGCCGGTCGAAGGCCTGAAGTTCGGCCTCGGATTTCTTAGCATCGCCATACCCGATGTGGCAGGCACCCGGTTGCCCGTCGGCAGCTTCGGCTGGGATGGTGACGGCACGCGCCTCTTCTGGGCGGTCCCCGAGGAGCGTCTTGCCATCGTCTCGATGGCGCCATTGATCGGTCCGCAGGCGGCCCCGTTGCAGCGTACCATCGAAGCCATCGTGATGAGCTCAATCATCCGACAGTAGCAACGCAATACCCATTCTGATCAGAGTCACTTTTGGTTGATCATGGACTTGCGCTGGAAGATCCGCCACTCGCCATGGCGCTTCTCGAGGATGTCTTCGTAGTGGCCCGGCCATCCGACAATCGAAGTCCGTACAGAACTCATGTTTCCCTGGTGTTCGCCTTCCTCTTTCTTCTCCGGCTGAGGATAAATACTGAGGAAGTATTCGTAGTGCGTGGCTCGAGTCGCACTCTCGAAGTGGATGTAGCTGTCCAATGGTAAGTGCCAGACTTCGCCCTCCCCGGACCCTGCAGGGCCCGGCGGTCCGGCATTAGATCCAGGCGGTGGCCCCATGCCAGGTGGTGGTGGCCCCATGCCAGGTGGTAGCGACCCCGCATTAGAACCGGGCCCTCCCGCACCAGCCGGCGGCGGAAAACCTCCTTTCAGGGGCATACGGATCTCCTGGCCCGGGCTGGGCACGGCGATATCGGCGCCGTCCTCCCAGAAGGCGCTTTCAAGCGCCTTCTGGTCGTGCTTTTCCACTCCGAAGCGATAACGCTGGAGTGCGTCGTAGACGCCCAGATAATCCGCCATGGTGGGTACATAGCGAGATGCCGCTGGTTGAGTGGCTTCAGCTGCCAGCGCAGGTGCGGCCGCGAGCAGCGTTACAATGCTGGCTCCCAGCGCATGTCGCACAATTTCAAAATAACTCTTGGGCTTGCGCATGGAAAAGATCCTCGCAGGTGGATTGGAAATCACCGACCCAGATTATCCAGGTACTTCACCATATCTTCGGGATCTTTGTCCTTGTAAGTATTGGTGTCCGGGTCGAAGCTGGTGATGGATACGGTGCACACCCATTCTTCGGGCTCGCCGCTGAACGGCCCTATTTCGCTGATCCCTTTTTGAATTCGCTTGAAGTTGCGCGTCGCCGACACAAAGGGTTTCGCCCACACGGTATCGTCGTAAACCGTGAGTTTGAGTTCCATGGTCTCAGGATTGACCAAGCGCATCCGTTCGACCATGTGCATGCCCTCACCGTGCGGTCCCCAGATCCCCTTCGATAAAGGCGCTATTCCGTCGGGCGGACCACCACCTGGAGGACCCACACCGGGAGGAGCACCGACACCAGGAGGACCACCGCCGGGCGCACCAGCACCGAGAGGAGGTAGAGTACCCGTTGCAATAGTCTTCTCCTCAGGCAGACCCTTGCCAACACCGTACTGGAACGTGACCTCTGGTAAGAAATCTTCGGTCTCCACCACCAGGGTATCTCCTTCCCAGTGGCCGACTGAATTGCCGTAGTACTTGGGCGAGGTCTTGCCCTGCCGCTGGTTCATCTTGATAAACCGAGTGTGGCCGACCCCCTGCATGTAAATGCTGATCAATCCGGGCGCATAGGTGAACTTGATTGGGCCCGAGCGCATGGCGATCGGCAGGCCCGGCGACCTACAGCCTTCCTGCGCATAGGGAATATCCCTCTTCGGCTTGTAAGCGGCGACATACTCCTGCGCCTTTGCGGTGTAAGGAACGTTCAGCTTTTCATCGCTGTCGATCATGGCGGTAAAAGTCATCCACATTCCGCTAAACAGATCGGGCATCTTGCCCGCATCGGCCCACGCTGAACCCAGCGCACCACTGTGATCGCCAGGCTTCTCTGCCGAGCACGCCATCCCGCTCACCAACAACATGATCGTGACGATACTTGCACTACGAATTGACATGCTCGCCTACCCCGTTTTTGGCCGAACTATTGATAATCGGGACAATTAGCGGGAGGAGCGGGCCGCACGCCGGGTGGAGGACCGCCCGCACCCGGAGGACCGCCCGCACCCGGAGGACCGCCCGCACCCGGAGGACCGCCCGCACCCGGCGGGCCGGCTCCCGGAGCGGTTCCTGCTATTTCCGCTCCGGCGACATCACGTCCATCGGGCAAAATCAGCCTATTCGCGGAGCCAGTGTGCTTCGTCACATCGCGATTCGCATACGCCGTAATGCTGACCTTAGTGCCTATGGCGAAATCGGTGGGTCTAAAGCCCGCGCGCGACAGACCACCGACCGTACCGAATTCGAACCCCCACAATTCGGAGTCCCCTGTCGGTTTCTGGACTTGCACGTATAGCCAGGCATGAGGGTTGGCCCATGCCAATTGTCTGATCGTACCCTTGAACGCAAAACACTTGGTCGCATCGAAGGTACCCCCGCCGTGGTGCGCCCACGCCGTCGAGGTGCATATGCTTAGCACCAATAACCATACCGATTTCTTGCTCGAAGATTTGTTACTCATTGGCCACCTTGAAGATACTGAAGGGTTTGAATCGCCCAGCACGGCGTAACTCATATATTACTTGTCGCGGAAGTTACGCAAGCAAGCAGAGATCGATTCGATACACCCCTCCGACGTAATACTGTAATGCTGCCTGTCAGATACCGGAACGAACGAACGAGCACTTTCCGGCACTTCCGCCTGACGTGGTGTGGAGAATCATTAAGCACAGAACGCGCAAAGTCTAGTTAATGAGGTTATTTAGACAATGTTTTACAAGTTGTCACAACTCACTCCACCGTCTACGGGCATAAAGAAATCTGCGTCGCGCTCACATAACAATAGATCAGCCACCACTACCAGTCCGTTGCGCCTATGAACGATTTCCAAGAACCCCCATTGCCGCAGACAACGACGCAAGTTTCGCGCCCTTGGCGCTCTCGCCTCATCGGCGTCACTGTGACGCTGGTGATTCTTGTCGTTGTCGCCTCGATCGTCCTCACCAGACACGCGCCTGGCCCCGGGCCAGGCGGCGGGCCTCCCGGGTTCGTTCCCCGCGATCCACACGACGCGCCAGTCGCAGTTGCCGTGGCTTCCGTCACGCTCGGGGACATCGCGATCGTCATTCCAGCACTTGGCACGGTTACGCCTCTGGCCACCGTCACAGTCAAGTCGCAGATCGCGGGCCAATTAACGCGCGTGGCATTTCAGGAAGGTCAGATGGTGCGTGCCGGTGATTTCCTGGCACAGATCGATCCGCGCCCCTATCAAGCCGCGCTCGATCTGGCGCAAGCAAATCTCAAGCGCGATCAGGCGCTGCTCGCGAACTCGATGGTTGATCTGCAGCGCTATCAGAACCTGATCAAGGAGAATGCGATCGCACAGCAGCAACTCGATACCCAGGAGGCGCTGGTAGCTCAATACGGCGGCACTGTCGGGGCAGACCAAGCAGCAATCGAGACCTCCAGGGTCAACCTGGCCTACACCCACATCACCTCGCCGGTCTCCGGGCGGGTGGGTCTGCGACAGATCGACGCTGGCAACTATGTGACCCCGCAGGACACCAATGGCCTGGTCGTAGTCACGCAACTGCAGCCCATCTCGGTGATCTTTCCAATCCCCGAGGACTATATGCGCGACATCACGGCGAGACTTCGTGATGGTGAGAACCTGCCGGTGTCCGCATTTGATCGCACCAACACGACGAAGATCGCCGACGGCAGGATGCAGACCATCGACAATGTCTCGGACCCGACGACCGGAACGGTCAAGCTGCGCGCACTCTTCGACAATAAAGATGGCTCCCTGTTCGCCAATCAGTTCGTCAACGTGCGCTTGCAGGAGGCGCTGCTGCACGATCAGATCATTATTCCAACCGCCGGCGTGCACCACGGCTCCGATAATGCCGCGACCTTCGCTTACGTGGTTAATCGGCAGCAAGGTACTGCTGCGGTAAGACCCATAACACTCGGCACCACCGACGGGGACCACGTTGCCGTAACTGCGGGCCTTGCTGCAGGAGAGATCGTCGTAACGGAGGGAGCCGATCGGCTGCGCGATGGCGCCAAGGTGACGCTGCCGGGCGCAACCCCACCGGCGCTGCCGAGCACGGCAACCGGCTCCGGTTCACGGTCGCCGTGATGCGGGCCTCGATCAGGTGCCCGACCGCACCTGCATGAATCCGTCTCGTCCCTTTATCCTGCGCCCCGTGGCGACGACTTTATTGATGGTCGCGATCCTCGCCGTGGGCCTGCTGGCCTATCGCACACTGCCACTCGCCGCACTGCCGCAGGTCGCCTACCCGACGATTCAGATCCAGACCTTCTACCCGGGCGCGAGCCCGGAAGTCATCACTTCAGCCATCACCGCGCCTCTTGAAAAACAGTTCGGGCAAATGGCTGGCCTGGCGCGAATGTCCTCGACCAGTTCGGGGGGTGCATCGGTCATCACGCTGCAGTTTGACCTCGAACTCGATATCGATGTCGCGGAGCAGGAGGTGCAAGCTGCCATCGACGCCGCACAGAACCTGATTCCTCAGGACCTGCCCGCACCCCCGATCTACGCCAAAGTCAACCCGGCCGACGCACCCGTGCTCACGATCGGAATCACCTCGAAGGTCATGCCGCTCACTGAGGTGCAGGATCTCGCGGACATTCGCGTAGCGCAGAAGATCGCACAGATCAAGGGCGTCGGTGTGGTCAGTATCAGCGGTGGCCAGCGTCCTGCCGTGCGAGTGCTCATCAACCCGCAGGCGCTCGCAGCCTACGGGATAAATTTAGATGATCTGCGCACCACGATCAGTAACGCCAACCAGAATGGTCCCAAGGGCACGCTCGATGGCGCCGAGCAGTCGTACTCGATCAACGCCAATGATCAGCTGCGCAGCGCGCATGAATACAGCGACATCGTTGTCGCCTATCGCAACAACGCCCCTGTGCGCCTGGCGGACGTTGCGACACTTCAGAGCAGCGCCGAGAACACCAGACTGGGCGGCTGGATGAACAACACTCCCGCTCTGTTGATTAATGTGCAGCGCCAGTCAGGCGCCAACGTCATCGAGGTGGTCGACCGTATCAAGGCGCTCCTCCCCGAGCTGCGCGCCTCGCTGCCAGCCGGCGTCGATCTTGTGACGCTCACCGACCGTACTACGACGATCCGCGCCTCGATCAAGGATGTGAGTTTCGAGCTGATGCTGTCGGTGGCGCTGGTGGTGCTGGTGATCTTGCTTTTCCTCAGGAACCTGCCCGCTACCTTCATCCCTAGCCTGTCGGTACCCCTGTCGCTCATCGGCACCTTTGCGGTCATGTATGCGGCCCATTTCAGCCTGAACAACCTCTCGCTGATGGCGCTCACAATCGCCACCGGATTCGTGGTCGATGATGCCATCGTCATGATCGAGAACATTTCGCGCTACCTTGAACGCGGCGAGTCCCCCAGCAGCGCTGCATTGCGTGGTTCGGGCCAAATCGGCTTCACCATCATCTCGCTGACGGTCTCGCTGGTCGCTGTGCTCATTCCGCTGCTCTTCATGCGGGAAGTGGTCGGGCGACTGTTTCGCGAGTTCGCCGTGACACTCGCCGTGACCATCCTGATTTCTGCAGTAGTTTCCCTCACCCTGGTACCGATGCTGTGCGCACACTGGCTCAAGCGTCGCCCGGCACACCAGGTCACGACAGAACATCATGAGGACAGCTGGCTTTCCCCTGTCGTTGCCTGGTACAGCAAGCGTCTGAGCTGGGTGCTCGATCGTCAGAACCTGACGCTCGTGGTGTGGCTCGGCTCGGTGGCGTTGACCGCGCTGCTGTATATCTGGATTCCCAAGGGCTTCTTCCCACCCCAGGACACCGGCTTGATCCAGGGTGTCTCCGAAGCTGCGCAGTCCATCTCCTACGCTGCCATGGCCGAGCGTCAGCAGAGGCTGGCGATGGCGATTCTCGCGGATCCGGATGTCGCGAGCCTCTCATCATTCATCGGCATCGACGGCAGCAATGTCACCCTGAACAGCGGCCGCTTTCTTATCAACCTCAAACCGCGAAGTCAGCGTCGGGCCACCGTCACGCAGATCATCGATCGGCTGCGAGGCGAGAGCCGGAGCGTTGCAGGCATCACGCTCTATATGCAGCCAGTGCAGGACCTGACGCTCGATGACACTGTCAGCCGGACGCAATACCAGTTTACGCTGCAGCACACCGATGCCACGGTGCTCAGCACCTGGACACCTAAGCTCATCGAGCGGCTGCGTCAACTGCCGGAGCTCATCGATGTGACCAGTGACCAGGCTAATGAGGGTCTCGCAGCATACCTCACCATCGATCGCGACAGCGCCGCGCGCCTCGGGGTGAGCGTGGGCACAGTCGACAACGCGCTCTACGACGCCTTCGGTCAACGAATCGTCTCCACTATCTTCACGCAGTCGAACCAGTATCGCGTGATCATAGAGGCCGATCCGGCGCTGCAACGCTCGCTCAATGCGTTCGACTCGATCTACGTGCCCTCCAGCGGCGGCGGTCAAGTGCCGCTGTCCGCCATCGCCAAGGTGACGCAGGAAACACGGCCGCTGCTGATCAATCACTTGGCGCAGTTTCCGGCCTCGACCGTGTCGTTTAATCTCGCATCAGGCGTATCGCTTGGTGCGGCAGTAAGTGCAATCGAGGGCGCCGAGCAGCAAGCAGCGCTACCGGCAAGCATCCAGACGACGTTTCAGGGCGCAGCGCTGGCGTTTCGGAACAATCTTTCCAACGAGCTGCTGCTACTGCTGGCGGCTGTGCTGGTGATGTACATCGTACTTGGCGTGCTGTACGAAAGCTTTATTCATCCGCTGACGATCCTATCCACTCTGCCGTCCGCGGGAATCGGCGCACTGCTGGCTCTGCGCCTGTTCGGGGAGGATCTGACCATCATCGCTCTCATCGGCATCATCCTCTTGATCGGCATCGTGAAGAAGAACGCCATACTCATGATCGATTTTGCGATCGATGCGCAGCGCCTCGAAGGCAAGTCTCCGCGCGAGGCGATCTTTCAGGCCTGCCTGCTGCGCTTCCGGCCAATTCTCATGACCACGGTTGCGGCCATTTTCGGTGCGTTGCCGCTGATGTTCGGCACCGGTACCGGATCGGAGCTGCGCCACCCGCTGGGCATTAGTATCGTCGGCGGTCTTCTGGTGAGCCAGGTGCTGACGCTATTTACCACACCGGTGATCTACCTGACGTTCGATCGGCTATCGAGGCGGCTACGCGAGCGGTTCGGCGTTGAGCCCGAACTCGGTGAACTGGACGGGATCGCGTCGTGAGCATCTCGGCACCCTTCATCGCCCGGCCGGTCGCAACCATTCTCTTGACGTTAGGCGTAGCGCTATCGGGGATGGTCGCATTCGGCCTGTTGCCTGTGGCGCCGCTGCCCAAGATCGAGGCGCCCGCGATCTTTGTTTCGGCGCAGTTGCCAGGCGCCAGTCCCGAGGTGATGGCCAGCAGCGTTGCCACGCCGCTCGAGCGCCATCTGGGTGCCATCGCTGATGTCGACGACATGACCTCCACGAGCTCGGTTGGCTCGACCAATATCGCTCTCACCTTCGGCCTCGGCCGCAGTCTCGACGGCGCGGCGCGCGACGTTCAGGCCGCACTCGTAGCCGCCCACCCGGACCTGCCCTCCGCGATGACGAGAAATCCGTTCTATCGAAAGCTCAACAGCTCGAACTTTCCAATCATGACCGTCACGCTGAGCTCTGACATCCTGACGGCAGGGCAAATCTACGACGCCGCAGATGCGGTGATCTCCCAGCGCATCGCGCAAATACCCGGCGTCGGCTCGGTGAATGTCAGTGGCAGCTCGCTACCGGCAGTGCGAATCGAGGTCAATCCGCTCGCGCTGTCGCAATACGGTATCGGGTTGCAGGACATCGCGGCCGCGATCTCCAACAGCAATGCCAATGCGCCGAAAGGTGCGATCGACCTGGGGGATCAGCGCTGGCAGATCTACACCAACGACAACGCGCGCGACGCGGCGCAGTACCGTTCGCTGATCGTCGCCAATCGCTCCGATCGCACGGTACGCCTGGGCGACGTTGCACAGGTCCTCGATACGCAGGACGGGGCGACCGAGAACTCTCGCACCTTTGGGCTCTACAACGGCCATCCGGCCATCGCGGTCGATGTGGTGCAGCAGCCGGGTGCCAACATCATCAAGGTGGTCGATGCGGTGCGCGCGCAGCTGCCGCAGCTTGCGCGCATGATTGATCCCAAGATCCGCCTGGTCGTGACAACCGACCGGTCGGTGAGTATTCGCGCCTCGCTTCGGCAGGTCGAGCGCGCACTTGCGCTCGCGGTGGCCATGGTCATCTGGGTGGTGTTCGTGTTCCTGCGCAGCGCGCGTGCCGCGCTCATCCCCACGGTGGTAGTGCCGGTCTCATTGATCGGCACGTTTGGTGCGATGTACCTTCTCGACTATCGCCTCGACAATTTCTCGCTCATGGCGCTGACCATTGCCACCGGCTTTGTGGTCGACGATGCGATCGTGGTCATGGAGAACACGATCCGTCTTATCGAGGCCGGCATACCGCGGCGCCGTGCAGCGCTACAGGGGGCACGCGAGGTTGGATTCACGGTGCTATCGATGAGCCTGTCACTGGTGGCAGTGTTCGCCCCGTTTCAGATCATGGGCGGCATCCTGGGATCGCTGTTTCGGGAGTTCACCGTCACGTTGAGCTTTGCTATTCTGATATCCCTCGTAATTTCGCTGACCACGACGCCGATGCTGTGCGCCTACGTACTGCGTCGCGATCGGATGCAACGCGGGACGCGGTTTGGGGACTACTTCGAGCGCATCTTTTCCCACCTTCACACCGCGTATGGGCGCTCGCTCGACTGGGCGCTGGATCGGCGGCGGCTGATGCTTGGCATACTGGTCGCGGCGATCGTGCTCAACGTCTTTCTCTACATCGTCATCCCCAAGAGCTTCTTCCCCGAACAGGACAACGGCGCGCTGCGCGGCGTGATCCGGGGCGATGCCACGGCCTCATTCCAGTTCATGAAGGGCAAGCTCACCGAGGTCAGCGCCCTGATTCAGAGGGATCCTGCGGTCGATAGCGTCGTCGGCAGCGTGGGCTCCGCAGGCTGGCCGTTCTTCGGCGGCGCCATCAGCGCGACCCTCAGCATCACGCTCAAGCCGCTGACCCAGCGGCGTCTCTCTGCGGCACAGGTGATAGGCCGCCTGCGCCCCACCCTCGCGCAGCTGGCCGGCGTGTCGGTCTTCCTGCAGTCTATCCAGGATCTGGGCGGCGGCGGTGGGCGCGCTGCCAATGCTGAGTATCAATATTCGCTGTTAGGGGATGACATCACCGAGCTGCGCAGCTGGTCGCTAAAGCTGCAGCGCGCACTGCGCAATGCCCCAGAACTCACAGACGTCGATTCCGATCTGCAGCCAGGGGGGCTTGAGTCCAATGTCATTATTGACCGTAACACGGCGTCGCGGCTCGGGCTCAATATTGCCCAGATCGACAACCAGCTCGGCAGTGCCTTCTCCCAGGCACAGGTGTCGACGATCTACAACTACAACAGCCCACAGCAGTACCACGTGATCCTGGAGCTCGCGCCACCGTTCCTGCAGCGTCCGGCAAACCTGCGGGATATGTACTTCAGCACCGCCGGCGGACCGATCTCCGGCACCGAGGCGACCCAGGCGCTATCGGGCACCACTCTCATCGGCAAGAAGAGTAACAGAGGCAATTCCAGCAACGACGTAGCGCGTAACTTGACCGCCAACTCGCTGGCCAATGCCGGACGAGGTAATACCTCGACCGGGGCGGCGATCAACACCGCTCACGAGACGGTCGTGCCGCTCGTCGCGTTTGCTCATCTGGAGACCTCGACCATCCCAGTGTCAGTGACGCATACGGGGACCTCGGCCTCGACCTCCTTCGCGTTCAATCTGCCACCGAGCGGCACACTTAGCGCAGCGCTCGCGGCGATCGGCCGCACGATCGACCAGCTGCATGTGCCCGCGGCCATTCGCGGCACTCCCTACGGCAATACGGATTTGTTTCGAAGGTCTCAGGGGAATCTACCGCTGCTGCTGCTGGCCGCGTTTCTGGCCATCTACCTCGTGCTCGGCATGCTCTACGAGAGCTACAGCCAGCCGCTGACGATCCTCTCGACGCTGCCTTCGGCCGGAATCGGCGCGCTGCTGGCGCTAATGCTGGTCGGCGAACCCTTTAGCCTGATCGCCTTCCTCGGCGTCATGTTGCTGATAGGCATCGTCAAGAAGAATGCCATCATGATGGTCGATGTGGCGGTGGCTGCGCAGCGCACGCGGGGGATGACTGCGCGCGCGGCGATCGCACATGCTTGCGCGCTGCGTTTTCGGCCGATAATGATGACCACCGCAGCCGCAATCGTTGGCGCACTGCCGCTGGCGATCGCTCATGGGGACGGCACCGAACTGCGCCGGCCCTTGGGCATCGCAGTGATCGGCGGTCTGATCGTGAGCCAGCTACTCACGCTCTATACGACGCCGGTGGTTTATCTGTACGTCGATCGGATGCGCGCCTGGAGCGAGCGGCGCCGCGTTCTGCGCGACTCTCCGCCTCCGTTGGAAGGATCCCCCGCAATATGAAGCGCCGACTCTATCTCTGTGCCACGCTGGCGGGCCTGCTCGGCTTGGGCAGCTGCGCGGTCGGCCCGAACTATCATCGTCCTGAACCACAGGCCATGCTTGCCTACAAGGAGCAGGGGGACTGGAAGGCCAGCGAACCTGCCGATAGCCTGGATAGCGGCTCGTGGTGGCAGATATTCGACGACCCGGTGCTCGATGGGCTGGAACGGCAGATCGACGTTTCGAACCAGAATCTCAAAGCCTCCTGGGACGCGTATATGCAGTCGCGCGCGCTGGTCTTACAAGCCAGGAATGCCTACTGGCCTACGGTGGGCATAACGGCTGAGCGGCAGCGCTCCAATGACCACCTTCCGCCCAATACGGTCCAGACCGTCAATTCCGTGGGCGCTACCGGTAGCTGGAGCCTCGACATCTGGGGCGCCACGCGCCGCACGGTTGAAAGCGATCGTGATAGTGCTCAAGCGAGCCACACAGCCGTCGCGCTCGCGCGGCTGAGCGCGCAGGCAGCGCTGGCTACCGACTATTTCGAGCTTCGCGCCCAGGATAGTTTGCAGCAGCTGTTAAAGGATACGGTTGAAGATGAGCAGCAAGCACTGACCATCACCGAAGCGCGCTTCAAGTACGGTGTCGCCGGACGCGCCGATGTGGTCACGGCCGAGACGCAGCTGCTCACGAGCCAGGCCTCGCTGGTGAATGTCGAACTCACGCGGGGTCAGCTCGAACACGCCATTGCGATACTGATTGGAAAGACGCCGGCAGACTTCGGGCTCGAGTCTGCCCCACTGCGCGGCGACGTGCCCTCCATTCCGCCAGGCGTGGCTTCGACGCTGCTGGAGCGCCGGCCCGATATTGCCCAGGCCGAGCGCCGCATGGCTGCCGCCAACGCACAGATCGGCGTGGCCATATCCGCCTTTTTCCCGACACTTACGCTCACGGGCGATGCGTCCTACGCTAGCACCGGCTTGCGAGGCCTGCTGAGTGCGTCGAACGGCAGCTGGGCCGTGGGGCCGGTATTGGCCGCTACACTGTTCGACATCGAGGGACGACGCGCGGTGGTGCGCCAGGCGCGTGCAGCCTATGCCCAAGCCATCGACAACTATCGCCAGACGGTGCTCACGAGCTTTCAGCAGGTTGAGGACAATCTCCTGGCGTTGCGCGTGCTCGAGCATCGGGCATCGATTGAAGCGCGCGCCGTTGCGGCGGCCAAGGAAGCCGAGAGGCTTATACTTGAGCAGTACAAGTCCGGTACCTTGCCGTATACCAGCGTGATCACAGCACAGACCACCACCTTCAGCAGCGAGCAGACCGCACTCAGCGTGCAGCAGGATCGCCTCACCGCCAGTGTGGCGCTGATCCAGGCGGTCGGCGGCGGTTGGCGCACTGCGCAGATGGCCAAGGACTAAAGTGTGATTGCCGACGGGAGCTCCGTACGTGACACGCCCGCGCATGCCGGAGCAAGATAGTGACCGCCAGCCCGCACATCCTCGTGGTTGACGACGACGTCGAGATTAGCTCGCTA
>Ga0265338_10003057_pt1 | contig 24057 bp, 23 predicted proteins | sample 42126metaG_FD_193579 | JGI IMG/M metagenome (GOLD analysis project Ga0265338, IMG submission 193579) | Rhizosphere microbial communities from Carex aquatilis grown in University of Washington, Seatle, WA, United States - 4-21-26 metaG | ecosystem: Host-associated > Plants > Roots > Rhizosphere... | reverse complement strand
CTGGCGCAAGGCAGGCAGCCTGTCGGAATTGGCGTTGTTTTTCCGCAAACGGTCGGTCACTGGCGCGCAACCAACGGCCGATCACGCGAACATCACTCCGGGCATGCTTCGTCGGGTCAAAGCGCTGGCCGATCTGAGCGACGACCATCTGGAGCGCTTTATCGAATTCATGGAGCCTCTGACGGTCCGGCAATGGGCCCAGATCGTCAAGCAAGGCGAGATTGATGATTCCATGTATCTGGTCCTGGACGGCGAACTGCGCGTGCGCCTCATGATCACCGGCAAGGAAACGATCCTCGCCACGCTCGGCCCGGGCGAATGCTTCGGTGAAATCGCGCTCTTTGACCAGGGGCCGCGCTCCGCGGACGTCCTTGCCAATAAAGACAGCATTCTGCTGAAGGTATCCAGCGAAGCTTTTGAGAAATTGCGCCGTGAAGCTCCGGAGCTTTGCGCGCCGATTTTGTTCGCCATCAGCAAGACGCTCGCCGCGCGAATCCGCGCCGACAACAAGCGAATCAAGGACTCCGTCACATTCGCGCGCGCGGCCGCGCCGAGTTAGGGGCGGGTCGGGTCGCAAGCGGGAGAAGGCTGCTTTGGACTGCGGAAGGTTGCTTCCGCTTTCGAATCGTTGGCGAGCGCAAAGCGGAAGCAAGCTTCCGCACTCCAAAATCGGATTAAAAGAACGGGTTGTGGGCCTTTTCCTGCGCGACGGTGGTCAACGGCCCGTGGCCGGGACAGATCAGAGTCTCCGGCGGCAGGGTGAAAATCTGGTCGCGCACTTTTTGCCGGGCCAATTCCCAGGACTGGTTGCCGCGCCCGATGGATCCCGCGAAAATGGCATCGCCGACGATCGCGACATGGGGCGCGTCCTCGGGCCATGTGCCAATAATATAGGTAACGCCTTCCTCGGCGTGGCCGGGCGTGTCGCGGTTGGTGATGCGGAGGCTGCCGAGATGGACAAAGTCGTTGGCGCGATTGCGATGTTGGGGCGGGGCGTTGCGCGAATTGCTGTGCAGGAGGGTCTTGGGGAATTTCGCGCGGATCGGCTCCAGGGCGGCCATGTGGTCCTCGTGGAGGTGTGTCAGGAAAATGTGGCGGAGAGTCAAACTATTTTCTTCAATCAGCTTGAAAATCGGCCCGCCTTCCCAGCCCGTGTCAAATAAAGCCGCGTCGCGCGATCCCTCGTCCCAGGCCAAATAACAATTGACAGCCATGCCGCCTGAATCGGTTGTGATCAGCCGGAATTCCCGCCACGCTCCCAAGTCCGGCGTTTCGGGCAGCCAGCCGGCAGCGATCCTGGCCAGCTTCGCGCCGTCCAGATTGATCGCGCGGCCCAGCGCCGCGAAATCCACGCCGCCCTCGGCGACGCCGCTCTGTTCCATCGCCGCCAATTGCGCCTCGGAAATGCCGGCCGCCTTCGCCGCAGCCGCGGCGTCCGCGCCTGCGGCCATGCGTCCCTTGCGGATGATGTCGCCCAAATGATCTTCGAGTGTCATAATTCAGTTTGCGAGTGTTGAGTATTCAGTGTTCAGAAAGGACAAAGGACGTCACGCCAAATCCGACCCATCATTGCACACCGAAACCTAGCACAGTTGCCGTTTCTTGTTGCGCTGGGCGCAATCTATGGCAAGCTTTAATTAGTATGGACAAGCCTAAAATCATCGCCTATCTGAAACCGACCTGCGGCTGGAGCCAGGGCGTTCGCGCCGTTCTCCGCAAATACGACCTGCCTTTTGAGGATCGCGACATCATTAACGATCCGGTGCAACGCCAGGAGATGATCGAGAAAAGCGGGCAGATGCTCAGCCCGTGCGTCGAAGTCAACGGGCGCATGCTTGCCGACATCAGCGGGGAGGAAGTGGAGTCCTACCTTCTGACCAACGACCTGGTCAGCACCAATGACCGCGCGCCCGAAGCGCCGACCAACCAGCCTTGCGCGCACGAAGCGCCGCAGGCGGTCCAATTGAATTTCCGCTAAGACGCGGCGACTTTGCCGTTCGGGCGGCGGTTTTTCATTGCGCCCGAATCCGCTTTCGTCAAGCGTTGACGGCGTTATGCGCGTGATCGCGTCCATCGCCGCCATGCAAAGGCTGGCCCTCAAGCGGCGCGAGGAGGGCCAGGCCATCGCCTTCGTTCCGACGATGGGTTTTCTGCACGAGGGCCACTTGAGCCTGATGGCCCGGGCCCGAAAGGCCTGCAGCGCGCGCGGCCTGCTTGTCGTCAGCGTCTACGTCAACCCCACCCAATTCGGCCCGAAGGAGGATTTCGCCAAATACCCGCGCGCGCCGGCCCGGGACGCGGCGCTGTGCCGCAAGGCTGGCGTGGATATTCTTTTTACACCGTCGGACGGGGAAATGTATGCGGCTGATTTCAGCATGCGGGTCGCGGAGGAGCGGCTTTCCAAATCGATGGAGGGGGCGTCGCGCCCGACGCATTTCCAGGGGGTGGCGGTGGTCGTGGCCAAGCTTTTCAACATCGTGTTGCCGGATGCGGCGGTTTTCGGGGCCAAGGATTTTCAGCAGGCGGCGATCATCCGCCGGATGGTTCGCGACCTTAATTTTCCCATCGAGATCATTGTCGCGCCAATATTCCGCGAAGCGGACGGGCTGGCGATGAGTTCGCGCAACAAATACCTTTCAGCCGAGGAACGCCTGCAGGCGCCGATTCTTTTTGTGGCGTTGCAAACGGCCAAAAACGCGGTCGCCAAAAAACCGCTGCCGCGCGCGCAACTTCGCCAGAAGATCGAACGCCTCATCGCCTCGCAACCGGCAGCTTGCGTCGATTACGTGGAGTTTTTTGATCCGCAAACGCTGGAGCCGGCGGCAAAAGTCGGGCCGGGCGCGCAGATGGCGCTGGCGGTGCGCATCGGCAAAACGCGTCTTATTGACAACGCGGAGTTATGAAGCGCTTCGATTTTTTGGTCCTTGGCAGCGGCATCGCCGGGCTTTCCTTTGCGCTCAAGGTCGCGCAATTGGGCCGGGTCGCCATTGTCACCAAGAAATCCAGCGCCGAATCCAACACGAACTACGCGCAGGGGGGGATCGCCGCCGTGACCAGCAAGGAGGATTCCGTCGACATTCATGTGCGCGACACGCTCACGGCGGGCGCCGGCCTCTGCCACGAAGACGTGGTCCGCGAGATCGTCGCCGAAGGCCCGGCGCGGATCGCCGAACTGATCGAGCTGGGCATGAAGTTTTCCGAGCGCGAAACCATCGGCGGACGCGAACTGGATCTCGGCCGCGAAGGGGGGCATTCCAAGCGGCGCATACTGCACGCCAAGGACGTGACCGGACGCGAAATTGAGCGGGCGCTTCTCAACGCCGTCGCCAAGCACGCGAGCATCGAAATGTTTGAAGATCATTTCGCGATCGACCTCATCACGACGGAGAAATTGCGGAGGCGCGCCGGGGCAGCGGGGACCGGGGAGAATCGATGCGTGGGGGTGTATGTATTTGACAAAGCTGCGGGCGCGGTCGAGACCTTTGCTGCGCCGTTCGTCCTATTGGCCACGGGCGGCTGCGGCAAAGTTTATCTATACACGACCAATCCGGACATCGCCACGGGCGACGGCGTCGCGATGGCGTATCGCGCCGGAGCGGCGGTGGCGAACATGGAGTTCATTCAATTCCATCCGACCTGCCTTTACCACCCGGCCGCCAAATCCTTTCTCATCAGCGAGGCCGTCCGCGGGGAAGGGGCGGTCCTGCGCAACGCGGCTGGGGAAGCGTTTATGGATCGGTATCATCCGCTCAAATCGCTTGCGCCGCGCGACATCGTCGCGCGGGCGATCGACAGCGAGATGAAAAAGAGCGGAGCGGATTGCGTATTTCTGGACATCACGCACAAGCCGGCGCGGTTCATCATCGAGCGTTTTCCGAACATTTATTCCAATTGCCTCAAGTACGGCATCGACATGACCAAGGATTACATTCCGGTCGTGCCGGCGGCGCATTACCAGTGCGGGGGCGTGGTCACCGATGTGGATGGGCGGACGGAAATCGCCGGGCTTTACGCGGTTGGCGAGGTCGCCTGCACGGGGCTTCACGGGGCGAATCGTCTGGCCAGCAACTCGCTGCTGGAGGCGCTGGTTTGCGCGCATCGCGCCGCCGAACAGGCGCGAGAGACGCCCGAACCCGCGCTCGCGGCCGAGATTCCGTCGTGGCATCCGGGCGAAGCGCTCAACGCGGACGAAATGGTGGTCGTCGCGCACAACTGGGACGAAATCCGCCGGCTCATGTGGGATTACGTCGGCATCGTGCGCACCAACAAGCGCCTCCTGCGGGCCCGGGCCCGAATCCTCAATTTGCAGGAGGAAATCCGTGATTATTACTGGGGATACGTCGTGAGCAACGACATCCTGGAGCTGCGCAACATCGCGACGGTCGCCGAACTTATCATCAACTGCGCGCTCCAACGGGCAGAAAGCCGCGGGCTCCATTACAACCTTGATTTCCCAAACGCCGACCCCGCGTGGGCCAACCGCGACACGGTGCTGCGTCGCACCCAATCGTGAAGCCGTTGCAGGTCGTCGTGGACACAAATGTCGTCCTCAGCGCGCTGAGATCGAGGCAAGGGGCATCGCATCGTCTTTTAAGGATGGCGGATGAATGTCTCTGTCGCGCTGCTCTTGCAGTACGAGGCGGTCGCCCGCCGCGAGGCTGTTCCGCTTCGTGCGACTTTGGAAGAGGCGGACAGGTTCATCGCTTATCTTAGCGCGGCGTCGGAACACCGGGCGATTTATTTCACGTGGCGTCCTCAACTCACCGATCCCAACGACGAATTTATCCTCGAGCTGGCGGTGTCGGCGGGCGCCAGCCATATTGTCACTTTTAACCGGGCCGATTTTCAGGGAGCGAAAAGCTTCGGCGTCAATGTGGTTGAACCTCGGGATCTGTTGGGTATAATCGAAAGGCTTGTATGAGCGCCATCACTGTCGAAATACCGGATTCGGTTCGTGAGGCCTTGGATGCAGAGGGCCGCCGACTGCACAAGTCGGCCGAACAGGTGGCGAGTGAATCGCTCGCCCGCATCGTTCAAGCCCAACAGCAACTGGATTATCTGGCGGAGCGCGCCCGTCGAGGTCGGCGGGACGACTTCGACGGCTTTCTGAACAAAGCGCCGGACGCGCCGCCCATGCCGAACGACGGCCTTTAGGCCGTTTTTTGGCCACGCGCCCGTTGCCTGTGCAAGCAGCGCCATCGGGCGCCGGACACAATAATGAACCTTACTCTTTGGACTGCGGCGGGTCGCCGCCGCTTTTCATATTTGCTCGCATTCGTCGCCTGCTCGCTTTCCGCACAAACCGGCGACTTCTGGTTTCCGGGGCAATCTCTCCCGAAGACGGTCGTCGTGGTCAATTCCCCGGACAACCGCGCCGGCCTGATGACGCTCCAATCCCTCGCCGGCCTCGCCGCGCAGGCTGTCAACGAAAAGCGCGGCGACGAACTCGTGTGGGTGGACGACGGCAATCCGAACATCAACATCTGGCGGACGAATTTTCTGGCCGCCCATCCGGATGTCCATTTGGCAACCTCAGACCTTTGGACGCTTCTTGGCCGTTATGCGGACGGGCGGTTCGTTAAAGGCTATATACTTTACAAGTCGGATTCGTCCCTCGCCGTCGCCACGAGCCTGGCCGGGATTCTGGGCGGCGTCATCGTCGATGAACAAATGCAGCCCGCCGCCCAAGCGCACGGCCTCAAGCTTCTCCTCGATGCGCGCGATAAATCGCCGTCGTGGTGCTTCGAGAGCTACAAAGGCCGGTTCAACCGGCGCCTGATCTGCCTGCAAGATCCGACCAAACCGCACCTGCGGGATCTCGCCATCGCCCAGCGCGTGTTCACCGACTACGGCGCAGACGCGACGATCCGGCGGGTGGTTGAATGGATCGACCCGCTCTCGGCGGCGCTGGGCTGGAACGGCGGCGACGAATTCGGGAACACCGATTTATTGACACGTTTCGGCGATTTCCAGACCGGCACGGATTGGTGCATGGACCTGACGGTCACGATGGCCGGGGCCGAAGCCGTGCAGCCGATGAAGATCCCGCCGTTTCCGGGGATTGCGTGGAGCGACCGGCGGAGCGGCGTCTGTTTTATTGACACCGATGGCGACAACTCGGAGTGGTGGATCGGCAACTTCGTCCGCAACACCAATTACTGGGCCGACCCGCGACGCGGCGCGATGCCCTTTGGGTGGTCCTGCTGCTTCGCGCATTTGACGCAGATTTGCCCTTACGCCATTGATTACGCCCTGAAGACCCGCTCCACGAACGATTCGTTCGTAGAAGCCGGCGGCGGCTACTTTTACCCCGACCGCTTCGGGATGGCCCGCTCCAACCGTTGGGAGTTGCTGGCGGAACATACGCGCCAAACCTGGGCGCGCATGAAAAAAACCAATTCGCGCCTTCTCTCGTTCAACTTCAGCCAATGCGACTCGCCCGACGCCCGTCGCGCCTGTCAAGTCATCGCCGACCAAACCGACGGGCTTCTCGCCATCCTCGCCTTTCAATATTATCCGTATGAAGGCGGCGCCGGGAAAGTCTATTGGGTCAGAGACAGCAACGGGCTGGACGTTCCCATCATCACGGCGCGCTACTCCATTTGGGAACATTCCAACCAGCGTGACCGCTCAGGCACGCCGGCAAAAATCGCCCGAGAAATCCAGCAAGCGATTGCTGGCGCCGGCGACCAACCGCGGTATGATTGGGTCAGCGTTCATGCGTGGTCAGCTTTTAAACAGGCGCCCGGCGTCGACGAAGAGGCCGAGAACATGCCCCAGGAACACGCAGAGGACCACGGCGGCGCCCGTGGCTTTGCCCCTGCTCTGTGGTGCGGCCAGCGTCTGCCGTCGAGTATCCGGGTCATTACGCCCGAAGAAATGGCGTTGCGCATTCGGATGGCCCATAGCCCCGCCCAAACGGCCCTGTTCCTGCGGGCGGCGCCTTGATTTTGTGACGATCTTTCCATGCGCCCGAAATCGGAATGTCACGTTTTCGGTTCGGACGCTGTATTAAAGTGAGAACATTTATGAGGATTCAAACAACCCGGCTCATATTACCTCTTGCGTTCCTGATCGGTATCGTGTGGACGAGGCCGACAATTGCAGCGCCCGAAGTCGTTTCGCGACTGGCTGGAGGCGGCGCAATCACCGCCGTTGGCGGCGGAGATTCCTGCACGCCAATTGTGACGCCGGATGGCCGGTATGTCCTATTCGCAAGCTCGGCTGAAAACGTTGTCGCCGCCTCAAACGGGCGCACGCTGGCGCCTTTTTTTCCGCGGCACATAAGCCTCTTTCGCCGCGACCGCCTCGCCGGCTCCACTGTCCTCGTCAGCGCCAACGCCGCCGGAACCGCTGGATGCAATAATGACGTGTTCCCGCTGGACTTCTCCACCAACGGACAGTTTGCGCTGTTTGCCAGTTCGGCGAGCGACCTCGTCCCGTCGGTCACCAACCTTTTCATGCAGATGTTTCTGCGCGACATTGTCAATGGCACAACCACGCTCATTTCCGTCGCCACGAACGGCGCCGCCGACAATAACAGCGCTCGCGAAGCTTCCATGACGCCCGACGCCCGGTTTGTCGCGTTTTCAAGCCTGGCCTCAAACCTCGTCGCCGGCGACACGAATAACGTCTACGATGTGTTTGTTCGCGACATCTCGCACGGAACAACCGTTCGTGATTTGACCCAAAACACCACCGCCTGGGTCACTGCATACGCCCACAGTTTAGGGGTCACAGCGGTCATACCCGAATGCGCGATCAGCCCTGCGCAACCCGCAATGGCATCCACTTTCCGCCCGACCCGCCATCGTTGGCGGCTTCGGCCAGGCCGCCGACGCCAGTCCCAATACAACCAACCGCTTCTACCGACTCCTGTCCTATTAGAGTGCATACATCACAATCTTCCTGAGGTGGGGAACTCGGCCGTCCGCGAAACGGTCGTTCTGGCCGGCCGGAAGCTGAACACCCGCCTCCGCCGGCCAGGTTTTCAAGACTGACATAGGAGTGAGGTGCGCCCCTTTGATAATTCAGTCGGCAACGTGTCAAATCATTCTCCGGTTCAATTCATGCGCTTATGCGAGCGGGTCGACAATCTCCACGCCGGCGGGTTCGAAATGGCGTGTGTTGTGCGTTGCGACGGCGTGGCCGTAGTAAAGAGCAGTAGCGGCAATCAACGAGTCCTCGCAGGTCATCGTCCGGTTCTTCACCTTCAAGTCCGCGATCAACTCCTTCCATCGCACCAAAACGGGTAAAGTCAACGGCTCAGTGGCAGGAGCCAGTCTCTGACGGATCTCCGCCAACCACGCCGCCACGTTCGCTTGATGAGTCGCCGGCGCGCGGAGGAGGCCGAACTGCAATTCGGCGAGCGAAACCACGCTGAGAAAAATCTCTTCCTGATGGTCCTCGATCCAGCGCTTGAGTTTTGGCGGCACGCTCCTGCGCTCAAGCATCGACAACAGATCCGTGTCAATAAGGAAGGTCACTTGAAGGGGAGATGATGCCGATCTGGCGCGGGCATCGGAGCGGGACAATTGGCGAACAAAGCGAGCAATCCGACGGCGCCGCGGCGCTTCGCTGGCTTTGGCGTCAAAACGATGCTGTTCTTGCCGTCGCGTAGCGGGCGCACCTCAACCACTCCGCCGTGAGACAAGCCAGAAGCGTCACGCCACCACTTTGGAAGCGTCCCCTGCCCTACTTTGGAGACCGTCATCGTGTCGAGGTCCTTCATGAATTAAGGATTCCTTAAATCATCCCATTCGTCAATTAAAACGCAGGGCAGGCCGCAAACTCGGCGGGGCGCGCGGTCATTTGAGCCAGCAGATGGCGATATTCGCTTCCAGGGCTTTGGATTCAGGGTCGCCGGTGACGAGTTCGGCCCGCTTCTCTTTAGCGAGCGCGGCGGAAAAGGCGTCGGCAAGGCTAAGCTTGAAGCGGACCGTGAAGTCGGCGGCGGCATCGGCCAGCGCACGATTGGTCGGGTGAAACTCGATTGGCAAAGTGTGAAGGATATTGGCAGCTTCAGTCCACGCGCTGACGCCGTCCTTTTTCACGATGGAGTATTTGACTTCAGCATAGTTTACGTCCGTCATGTGCAGCGGCGCGTCCTTGCGACCGGCTGCGACGAGCAAATTCTCCACGGTTTTGGCGCCCTGCTCGTCGCGGAAATGGGCGATGAGGGCAAAAGCTATCGAGGACCTTAGCGGGCGTGGCGGTCCTCCATCTCCTTTTCCCGGCGTTTGTGCTCTGTCCGCGCCTCATGCGCGGGGGAGGCCAAAACGGGCCAAAACGGCGGGGGCGCTGCGAAAAAGCTTGTTCGTTGGCTGAGAATCTGCTACCAACGCATCCGCAAAAAAAACACTGCGCCATGCCTGCTTTCACCTATATTGCGCGCGATCCCGCCACCGGTCGCGAAGTCCGAAGCACCGTTGAGGCCTCAACCGAGGCCAACGCCATCGCCGCCCTTCTGAACCGCAATCTTTTGGTCGTATCGATCCAGGAGAAGATGGCCAAAAAAGGGCGCACCGGGGGAGGAAGTGTCCGACTTTCCGACATGGTGATGTTCACGCGGCAGCTTGCGACGATGATTGACGCAGGGCTGGCCATGGTGCAGTCGCTGCAAACGCTGGCGGAGCAGACGGAGGACAAGGTGCTGCGCGACATCATCAAGGACATCACGTCGCGAGTGGAATCCGGCGACAGCTTTTCCGAAGCGCTGCAAAAGCACCCAAAGGTATTCAACCGGCTTTATTGCTCGATGGTTGGGGCCGGCGAAAAAGGCGGTTTGCTCGCGGAGATTCTTGCGCGCCTTGCGACCTATCTTGAGAACACGCAGCGGCTGCGGAAGAAGGTCAAGTCCGCCATGATGTATCCGACAGTGGTCACGGTGGTGGCCATCGGCATCACGATTTTCCTGCTCGTCAAAGTCGTGCCGGTGTTTGCGGGGATTTACAAGGATTTCGGCGGAAAACTCCCGGCGCCGACGCAGTTCCTGGTCACCTTGAGCAATACGCTTAAGAGTTACTTCATCGAGTTTGTCCTGCTCGCGGGCGGGATGGTTTTTGGGTGGCTTTGGTATATCAAGACGCCGCCGGGGCGCGCTTTTTGGGATGCGCGCCGCATCAAGCTGCCGATCTTCGGGCATATCGCGCACAAGATCTGCATCGCGCGTTTTGCGCGCACGATGGCGTCACTGATCCGCGCGGGCGTGCCGATCCTGGAGGTCATGGCCATAGTGCAGAACACCGTCGGCAACGTGGTGATGGAAAACGCGATCAAGACGGCCGCGGCGGACATCGAAAAGGGGGAAGGCATTTCGACGGCACTTTCCAAACATCCGGTGTTCCCGACGATGATTATCCGAATGATGACAGCGGGCGAACAGACCGGCAAAATTGACGCGATGCTCGAACGCGTCGCCGACTTTCTGGACGAGGAAATCGAGACGATCCTGTCTGGGCTGACGTCGCTGATCGAACCCATCCTCATTGTATTTCTCGGCGTGGTGGTCGGCGGCATTGTCATTTGCATGTTCCTGCCGATCTTCAAGCTAAGCGATCTCGTGTCAGGCAGACACTAGAGTGGTGTTAGCGAAGTCAATTACATAAATCCGTCGGCGAGACGCCGACGAATGCGGGCGAGACGCCTGCGCTCCCCGAGCAGGGATTTCTGATAGGGCCGGCGCTGGCGGCAAAAAATCGCAAGATTGGTCAAGCAGGCCGGGCCGCGATTTGGTATGACAGCGGCATGATGAAACCGGCGACGCTTCAATTCTACAAGGAGCGCATGCTGCGGGCGCTGGTCTTCATCCAGGAAAACCTCGACAGGCCGCCGGCGTTGCGGGAAATCGCGGCGCGCGCCTGCCTGGCGCCGCATCATTTCCATCATGTCTTCACGGGAATGATCGGCGAATCCCTCGCGGCGCATATCCGGCGGCTGCGCCTGGAGCGGGCCGCATCGCGGCTGAGGACGACCGCCCAACCGGTTACGCAAATCGCGTTTGACGCCGGGTATGAAACGCACGAGGCGTTCACGCGGGCGTTCCGCGCGGCGTTTGGGGCCGCGCCCTCGCAATTCCGCCGAAGCCATGCGGCTGAGGCGATGTTGCGGGCGCCGTCGCGCGTGCATTACCGGGGACCGGGCCGGCTGCGGGATTTCCGTGTCAAACAAAACCCTATCAAACCTATGAATGTTTCTATCCAATCGATAGCGCCCATGCGCGTGGCGTTCATGCGCCACGTCGGGCCTTACAATGAAGCCGGCGCCACCTGGGGCCGGTTGATGATGTTGTTGGGCAAGGACGGCTGGCTGGGTGGGGAGGCCCAATTCATCGGCGTCTGTCATGACGACCCGGCCGTCACCGGCCCGGAGAAATTGCGCTACGACGCTTGTTTGACTGTGGACGCGAGTTTCCAGCCATCAGGCGACATTGGCGCGCAGACCATCGCGGGCGGCGATTACGCCGTCGCGACGCATTTCGGACCGTATGAGAAGCTGGGCGACACCTACGCGAAGTTGATGGGCCAATGGCTGCCGCGCAGCGGGCGCGTGTTGGGGCTCAGCCCGTCGTTTGAGAAGTATTTCAATTCGCCGCAGGACACCGAACCGGGCGATCTTATAACTGACATCCACATTCCCCTCGTATGAGCGCTAAAATTGATCTGAGCAAGCTGGGCGATTACGCCGCGCCCAAGAAGCCTGTGCTTCTGGACATCAAGCCGGCGCAGTATTTCACCATCACGGGACAGGGCGAACCGGGCAAGGAACGCTTCACGGCGGCGATCGGCGCTTTGTATGCGATGGCGTTCACGGTGAAGATGACGTGGAAGTTCGCGGGCAAGGAGGATTACGCGGTTTGCAAACTGGAATGCCAATGGCCGGACGACCTTGCCAACACGCCGCGGGCGAAGTGGCGTTGGAAAATGATGATCCGCACGCCGGAATTCATCACGGACTCGGAGCGGGCGACGGCAGTCGAGAAGTTGATCGGGAAAGGCAAGCCGCCCGAGGTCAAAGAAGTGAAACTCGAGACGCTGTCCGAAGGCCAATGCGTGCAGATGCTGCATGTCGGGCCCTACGACAAAGAGGGCGAGACGACCGACATCATGCGCCGATTCGCCGAAGGCAAAGGCCAAGCGCTGGCCGGGCCGCCTCATGAGATCTATTTGTCAGACCCGCGCCGGGTTGCGCCCGAGAAACTGAAGACGATTCTCAGGAGACCGGTTGTTCGGAGTTGAAATGGCGCGCGCGGGGGTTACGGGCACTGAAGGAAATTGCCCGCGAAATACGCAAAATGACGCTAAAAAAGGACCGGCGAATGTCAAAGCGTGAAGGGCTGATCGGCTGAGGGAAGAAGACGATTCCTGGAATTCGCAATTCGTTCCCATTCGATCTTGGGATAATGTCCAAAATTAACCAACAACCCCAACTTGAAGCCGGTGGCGTTCAAATAATTGAGGACTTGCGCGCGGTGCTCGTCGGCAAGTGTCGAAACGGCCTTGATTTCGACGATGATTTTTTCAAGGCAAATGAAATCAGGCTCGTAAGTGTGTTTGAGCATGCGGCCCTTGTATGTAAGAGCTAGCGGGGCCTTTGAGATGAAGGCGACGCCGTCCATCTGAAACTCAAACTCGAGGCACTCCTGGTACACTGGTTCGAGAAAGCCGCAGCCTTTCTCTTTGTAGACTTCAAAACAGGCTCCCATAAGCCTATAGATTCATCTTTGTAAATCAGATCGCTCATAGTGGTGTTTTTCGCGTCTTTCGCGTGTTTAGCGGGCTATCGTTTGATTGGCGTTATGGCAGCGCGTGACCGGCGACAGTGCAGGTTGGGCGGTCGGCGACGGCGCCAATGGTGTATTGGCCGTGGGACGGACAAGCGGGAAAGTCTCCATTTGGGCCGCGCCCAAGATAGGGCTGGATGTCCGCCCAGCCTGGGACGGCAGCGGCGGGTTTGCCGTTTTCCAACGCCCATTGCTGTTTGGCCGCGTCAATCAAACGAAGGTTGTTGATGCACGCGTTCAGTTTTGCTTGGTCTGAGGCGGTGGCTTCTGGTGTCACTGCGCCTGTGACGCTGACTCCTGACGAGCCTTGAGCGGACACTCCTCCCGGCGCCGAGGCCGCGTCGGGCGCGACGTCTGCGGGAGCCGGAGCGGCGTCTGTTTGCGCCGGCGCGACGGCAGTTCCGTCCGCGCCCAGGACTGTCCTGGCGACTGGCGCAGGCGCGCCCGGTTGCGCAGTTGTTTGACTGCGGCTGGCGGCGATGGAAAGCGCTTTGACAAGCTGGTTGGTTCTTTCGCGCAACCTGGCAATTTCGCCATGCAACTTGGAAAGTTCCCGCGTGCGGTCGTCGGCGGGAGCGTTGAGCGATTGGGCGGCGACACGGTTGGAAAGGCGTTCGTTTTCACCCTGCAAGGCGGGGACGAGGTCGGCCTGGGCGCGCAATTGCTGAATTTCGTCGCGGGACTGCTGGAGCAAACGATGCTGGACGACCAGGGGAGTGGCGAGGATGGCGATGGCGACGGCGGCGAGGAGGGTGGTTTTTAGTATTGTCATTGTGGCGATAGTTTTTCGGGTTTGGAGGCTGCCACTTTTCTTGCGCACGGTTGGACAAAAGGCGTCCATCGACTGTTCAAAAAAAGTCGCCGCGTCGGGTTGACGCCGTGCTGAACGATGCTAAATTCCACCATTGACGTATGAGTGCACGAAAAGCCGACGCTGCCGTATTCACCAAAAGTCCACAACCAACGCAATGTTTGACACTGCCCGCAAGCGCGGTTCGGGTCCGAAAAAATGGCATTGAATTTCGCCATAGCAAGCCAATGACGCCATGGACGGAGATGATAATCGCCCTCCAGGGCCCTGGCGATCCCAAAAAGATCGAATGCCAGGGCGTGATAGTGGCGTGCGACGGCGACCGCCGGCAAGGCTACCTGATTTCGATGCTGTTCACCAATTTGTCCCCGCAAACGCGGGTGCGTCTTCTGGCTTATTCCTGATTTGCTGATTTCCTAATTGGCATCAGCCCAAGGCCCGGCTAAGTTGGGTCAATGGAAACGTTCCGCAAGATTCTGGCGGCAGCGATAGGAGGCGGCGCTTCGGACATTCACCTGAAGATCGGCGCCCCTATTGTCTTCCGCATCAACCGCCGCCTCATTGCAGTCGAGGGTCCGATGCCCACGGCGGAGTGGATGGAGACCATTCTTGAGAACATCGTTCCCAAGCATTCGCGGCGCATGCTGGAGGCGAACCACGAATGCGATTTCTCGTACCATGCGCAGGACGTCGGACGATTCCGGACGAATTGTTTTTACCAGCGCGGCGTTCCGTGCCTGGCGATGCGCTACGTCAAGACGAATGTTCCGAGCTTCGAGGAATTGGGGCTCCTGCCCGTCCTCCGGCAAATCGCCGAAACGCCGCGCGGCATTGTCCTGTTGGCCGGCACGACCGGCTGCGGCAAATCCACGACGCTGGCGGCGATGATCGAGCACATCAACGCCAACAGCCGCAAACACATCATCACGCTCGAGGACCCCATCGAATACGTGTTTGAAGACAACCAATCTGTCATCGAACAGCGGGAAATCGGGTTGGACACGCTGACTTTCGAGCACGCCCTGATGCACGTGTTACGGCAGGATCCTGACGTGATCATGATCGGCGAAATGCGCGATGGCACCAGCTTCAGCGCCGCCATGAGCGCCGCGGAAACCGGACATCTGGTGCTCTCCACGCTCCACAGCACCAACGCCGCCCTGTCCGTCACGCGCATTCTGGACTTTTTCAAGCCCGATGAGCGCGATCAGATCCGCCGGCAAATCGCGTCGACCCTTCACGCTGTCATCTGTCAGCGCATGGTACCGACAGTCGACGGCACGATGACGCCGGCGCAGGAGATCATGATCAACAGCGGGACGATCCGGAAACTGATCGAAGAGAATCGCCTCGAAAAGCTCGCCGCGGCGATCGAAACGGGGAGCGAAGAAGGCATGGTGAACTTCAACCAGCATTTGTTCCAATTGGTCAAGGACGGCAAAGTTTCCCAAAAAGAAGCGCTCGCCAAAGCCACCAACGCCCAGGCGCTCGAAATGAATTTCCAGGGCATCTTCCTGACCGAAGGCAAACGGATTTTGGGATAAGTGGGAATTGCCAGGGCCCCGTCACTTCGGCTGGGCTTCCGGGCCGGGGCCGCCGCCGACTTCCTCCGGGCCGCCCGGGATTTCCACATCGAGGTCAATCAAAATGTCGCGAGGCTCGGCGCCTTTGCTCGGGCCGACAATGCCGCGCAGCTCGAGTTCATCCATGATGCGCGCGGCGCGGGTATAGCCGAGGCGGAGGCGCCGTTGCATCAGCGAGACGCTGGCTTTTTGTTCGCTGCGGATGACCTCAATGCATTGCTGGATCAATTCCTCGTCCTCGCCGCTGGCGCCTTCCTCGATGTCCATTCCGTTGCCGACTTTCTGCAATTGCTGGTGGATTTCGATTTCGTAACTGGGTTTGCCCTGTTTGGCGATGAAGTCAATAATACTCTGAATTTCCTGGTCCGTGACCAGGGCGCCCTGGATGCGGATCAGCTTCGCCGAACCGGGCGGGAGGTAAAGCATGTCGCCTTTGCCGAGCAATTTGTCGGCGCCCATCGCGTCAAGAATAGTGCGGGAATCCACTTTCGCGGCGACCTGGAAGGCGATGCGCGCGGGGATGTTGGCCTTGATGACGCCTGTGATGACGTCGACGCTCGGACGCTGCGTCGCCACGATGCAATGGATGCCTGCGGCGCGCGCCATTTGCGTAATGCGGGCGATGGCCATTTCGACATCGGCGGGAGCGACGAGCATCAGGTCGGCCAATTCGTCAATAATAACGACAATGTAGCTCAGGCGATCGGGGATGACGATTTCCTCGTCGCGCGGCACGACAATCTCCTCGTCCAGCTCGACGGCGAACCCCTCGGAGCTGGTCTCGACCTTTTCCTTTTTGGCCATGAGCGGCAGTTCCGGCTCGGAAGGAGGGGGCGGTTTGTGCTTTGGGCGTTCGTTGAAGGAGCGGATGTTGCGGACGCCGACCTTGGCGAAAATCTGATAGCGCTTCTCCATTTCGTTGACAACCCAGCGCAGGGCGAGGATGACTTTTTTTGGATCCGTGACGACGGGGACAACCAGGTGCGGCAACGTGTTGTATTGCTGCAACTCGACGACCTTCGGATCAATCATCACGAAGCGGAGCTGGTCCGGCGGGAAACGGTACAGCAGGGAGCAGATGATCGCGTTGATGCAGACCGATTTGCCGGACCCGGTGCTGCCGGCGATGAGCAAATGCGGCATTTCGGCAAGGTCGGCGATGATGGGCAGGCCGTAGACGTCTTTGCCGAGGGCCAACGGAACGCGGGCCTTGGTGTTGCGCCACTCGTCGGACTCAAAGACGTCGCGCATGATGACTTTTGTCTTGATGGCGTTTGGCACCTCGACGCCGACGGAGCTTTTGCCCGGCACGGGGGCAAGGACGTTGATGCGCTCGGCCTTGAGCGCGGCGGCGATGTTGTTGCTGAGGCCCACGATGCGCTCCAGCTTGACGCCCGGGGCAGGATGCAATTCATAGCGCGTGATGGTGGGGCCTTTGGTGATGTCGCCGACGGCGACTTCGATGTCGAACTGCGCCAGGGTCTGCTGCATCAGGCGCGCGTTGGCCATGAGGGCCTCTTTGGATTCGGTGGGTTTGGCGGTGGCGTCAGGCAATTGCAGGAACTCCATTGTCGGGAGTTTGTAATTGCCGATGCGCGGCGCGCTGGCGACGGCGACGGGCTTGGGTTTGCGCGGCGCCATTCTGGGCCTGGGCGGCGGCGGTTCGGCCTCGGCAGACGGAGCAGGCGCTTCGACTTTCGCTTCGGCTGTCGCGTGCGCGGGCGATTTGCCGAGAACGTCGGCGGTGGTGGCGGCGGCGACTTCGTGAGCAGGAATCACCATAGCCTCCTCGGCCGGGGCGGGTTCCCTGGAATGATCTTGAGGCTGGGCCGGAGCCTTTTTGCCGCCTTCGGGCTTGGATTGCGGCACGCTCAAATCGCGCACGGTCGGGGCGGGCACTGGTTTCAAATCCGGGCCGAGCATGCTGGGCTCGGGCTTTGCGGCTTTGCCGGATTTTTCAAGTTGATCCTGGAGTTTGCGGGCTTGTTTCTCGAGATCTTTGGCGCGCCGCTCGAGTTCCCTGTCGCCCGCGCTTTGAGGCGCTTCGCCGGTGACGCGAGCGGCCCAAATGTTGCGGCACCATTCGCCGAGTTTGAAGTTAGTCAAGTAGAGCAAACTGATGGCATACAAGGCTCCCAACACGACCGTCGCCCCGGCCTGCCCCACGTAACGCAACACATGGTCGTATAGAAACATTCCGATGAACCCGCCCGCGCTTGGGGCGCCGATTTTCTTTTGAAGCCAGGGAAAAGGCTCGAAGATGCGAAGCAACCCCATGAAACACACCAGCAACACGACACCCCAAAGCCAGCGCCGCCGCAAAAACGACATGAATTGAAAGAGACAGCCGAACGCAAACAGCAGCGCCAGGGCCGGCACCGCAAAAGCCGACTCTCCAAACACGCGGAACAACGCCAGGGCCGACCAGGCGCCGATGGGACCGCCGAGATTGTGCGGGGGGTTGTTGGTCGGAACGGCGTCGACGACGTCACGGCGGTCGAAGGAGAGCAGAAAGATGGTCAGCAACAGAGCGGTCGCGGCCAGAACGACACCGAGAACATCATTCAGACCGTGCGACTGCGCGGAGGCGGGGTTCTTACGAGCCATGCGCGGCCAGTCTAAAGTTCAAGGCCCAAAGTTCAAGATTCAAAGTGCGCAGGGTTCAGCCAGAACATGGGCAACACATTTCGGGTTCATGGTTACAGCGGCTATTCCGGTTGCGAAGTTTTGTCTTGACAACTCTCGAATCTCGGACACAAATATGGCCATTGCGGCTTTCAATGGCCATATTTGATTCTCTGAATCCCGCGGGTTGTTAGAGATTGCGGTCTTCAGAGTTGTTTGATTCGTCAAAATCCCGGCGTTACGGACAGTGGGTCCGGCAGCGGCGGCTCGATTCACCGTCCGGCGTCACCCTTTGTCTGGGTGGTCAGGCACGAAGACCGGACGCTGGCGCAGCGTTGACGAATTTTTGTCTTGACAATCGGCAAATACTGCGAGGAAATATGGCCATTGCGGCTTTCAATGGCCATATTTCGGTTTTCTTTTTTGGGCCTCATTAGGCACAGGGATCTTTGGAATTGTTTGGTCCCGCCAATCCAGCAGCAACGGACGACACCCCGATAACGGCGCCTCGAACAATCCTGTCGACCACTGTTTGCCGAGCGATAGTCAAAAATCGGCTTTTGCAAAGCCCCGGAGGCGCTATCATAACTGCACGACACGAATGAAGCTCGTATTCCCTATATCAATCGGTTTGGCCGCTGTGTTGACCGGCGCGGCGCCAAAGGCGGGGGCGCAAGTCCAAACATACAACGTCCCAAAGGAGCATCCGCCGATGTCGCCCGGCGCGGCGGAGCAGCCGATGAACATGAGCAGCCAGCAAATCCCCATGGCGAAGGGCGACAGCGGCATCCATTGGAAAACGCCCGAAGGCTGGCAGGAGTTGCCGCGCACCGAAGTGCGCATCGGCAATTTTTCCATCGCCGGGCCAAACGACAAGAAAGCCGACATCGCCGTCACGCATTTTCCGGGATCGGTCGGCACGGAATTGGACAACGTGAACCGTTGGCGGCGCGAGTTGGGACTGCAACCGGTCGACGACAGCAGCGTCGCGTCGGAACCCGCGACCGTCGACGGCGCGGCAGGCAAGCTGTATGATTTATCGAGCGATTCGGCGCGCACTGTGGTGGCCGATGTGCCGCGCGACGGCGAAAGCTGGTTCTTTAAAATGCGCGGAGACAAGGACGTTGTCGCGTCGGCAAAACCCGCCTTTTTGGAGTTCTTGAAGTCGGTAAAATTTGGCGGGGAAGACATCGTTCCGGCCAATCCGCACGCGGGAATGGACCTGTCGGCGGCAATGCCGCAAGCCGGCGGCGCGCCATCGGGCGACACGCCAAAATGGGCCGTGCCTTCAACGTGGCACGACCGCGAAGCGGGGCCAATGATCATGAAATCTTACACGGCAGGCGACGACGCGGTGGTGACGATTGCCGCTTTTCCCGGCGCTGTCGGCGGGGCGCTGGCCAACGTGAACCGGTGGCGGGGCCAGCTTGGCCTGGGAACAATAACCGAAGATCAGCTTCCCACGAATACGGAAACGACGGACGCGGGCGGGGCGAAAGCCACGTTAGTGGATTACACCGGCATAGACGGGAAGACCGGCAAGGCGGCGCGCCTGGTTGCGGCGATCGTGCCGCGTGGCGACCAAACGTGGTTTTACAAACTAATGGGCGACGGCGCGACGGTCGCGAAAGAAAAAGAGAATTTTCTGACTTTCGTGAAAACCGCGGATTACCGGTGAAATGTTGGATCGCGCGATCAATTTCATCTCGTCCCTTCGGTTGACAGTCGTGTGCCTGTGCCTGGCGATAGTCCTGATCTTCGCGGGCACGCTGGCCCAGGTCTACCTCGGCCTTTACGCGGTGCAATCGCAGTTCTTTCGGAGTTTTTTCGTTTACTGGACGCCTGAAGGCTCGCATTGGCGCATCCCCGTGCTGCCGGGCGGCTGGCTGCTCGGAGTGGTGTTGCTCGTGAATCTGCTGGCGGCGCACATCAAACGGTTTAAATGGTCGACCAAAAAGATCGGCATTTTCATGGTGCATGGCGGCCTGATTCTGTTGCTGGTCGGCCAGTTTTTCACCGAGATTTTCCAACGCGAAAGCTCGATGCTCATCGACATTGGCGGCTCGAAAAATTATTCCGAGGATAATCGAAGGAACGAATTGGCGATTATTGACACCACCGCCGCCGACCACGACGCAGTGACCTCGATTCCCGAATCCCTGCTCGCCAAAGGCGGCCCAATCCGGGCGCCCGGCCTGCCCTTCACCATCGAGGTCGAGAAGTATTTTCCAAACTCCGCGCCGGCGGGCCCGATGTCCGGCGGCGGCGAGAAACTGAAAGCCACGCAGGGCGTCGGGCAGAGATTGCTGTTTACAGAGGCGCAGAGGACCCAGTTGATGGATGACGAGGACAAGCCCGCGGCCTTGGTGCGCCTGGTGTCGCCCCAAGGCTCGCTCGGGGAGTGGACCGTTTCGACCTGGCTCAGCAAATACCCCTACCCGCAACGCCTGCAAGACAATCTTGGGAGCCTGCTGGGCGCTCCGATTTCCGCGCCCCAGGAATTCAAGTGCGGCGGGCACACGTATCAGATTGCGCTGCGGCCGGTCCGGTACTACAAGCCTTACACTATCACGCTGGTGGAATTCCGGCATGAGGTCTATGACGGCACGGACATTCCGAAGAATTTCGCGAGCAAGATTCACTTGACAGATCGCGCGGCGGGCGAGGACCGCGACGTCCTGATTTACATGAACAATCCGTTGCGCTATCGGGGCGAGACTTTTTACCAGGCCTCCTTCAAGCCGGACGACAAGGGGACGATTTTGCAGGTGGTCAAAAACCCGGCGGCGCCGACGCCGTATGTGGCGTGCGGGCTGGTCGGCTTGGGCTTGATCACACAGTTTCTCATGCATCTCGTCGGCTTTGCGCGGCGCAGGCTTCAGGCGGGCGCGCCCGCGAAGGTTCCGGCGGCGCAACCCAAGCTCAAGGAGGCGGTGTGAAGCGCTGGCTGCCGTGGTTATTGGCGGCGGTGTTTGCGTTTTGGTTTATTTCGGGGGCGCAAGCGCCGAAGACGAAGAACGGGTTTGACCTGGCGTCGTTTGGCAGGCTGCCGGTCCTGCGCGACGGGCGGCTGCAACCGCTGGACTCAGTGGCGCGCAACGCGTTGTTGAGCATCAGCGGGACGTCGCAAATTCACTTGACAAACGCGCCCGACGTTTCCGCAACCGAATGGCTGCTGGACGCCATGACGCGCCCGGCGGTCGCCGACAACTTCCGCATTTTCCGCGTGCAACGCCCCGATTTGGCGGGCTTGTTCGGCGCGGACAACGAAGCGCTCCAATATTATTCGTTCAACAAAATCACCAACCAATTCGATTATTTGCAATCGCAGGTCCAGAAAATGCGCGACGCCGAATCCGGCCTTGGCGACGACGCTGAGAAATTGCGCACGCCGTATCAGAAGGACCTGATGCACTTATGGAACAGCCTCTGGCTCTATCATCGCCTTAAGAACAGCCTGGAGCCGGAGGGCACGAGCGATTTCAAGGACGAACTTGCGCTCTATGCGAAGTCCATTTTACCCGGCAAAGCCGCGCTGGCGGCGGCCGAGGCGAAAAAGGACGCCAACCAGGAGGATTTGCAGCGGATCGCCGGATTCTTTGATCGCTACCAGGAATTGGGCTCTCTGGCCGATCCGCGCATCATCCCGCCCCTGCCCGACCAAGCTCGCAACGCATGGTCGAACATCGGCACCAATTTGCTCGAGTGCATGCGCGATGGGGAAATCCATCCCGCGGCGACATTCTATGCCGCGATGTCCAGCGCTTACAATCACGGCGATGCGCCCGGCTTCAATCTCGCCATCGTCAAGTATCGGATTTGGCTGCAAGACAGCGGCCTGTATTCGGCGCTCAAAAAAGGCGAGCAGGAGTATTTCTTCAACCAGATCGAACCATTCTACAAGGCGATGGCCATCTATGTCGCGGCGCTGCTGCTGGGCTGCCTCTATTGGGTGAACCTATCGGAGTGGGTGCGGCGCTCAGGTTTTGCGCTGCTGGTCCTGGCGTTTGTGATTCATTCCTTCGGCCTTGGATTCCGCATGTATTTGGAAGGCCGCCCGCCGGTGACCAATTTGTATTCGTCCGCCATTTTCATCGGATGGGGGGCGTGTTTGCTGGGGATCGTGTTGGAGCGGATATTCAAGGGGGCCATCGGCATCGTGACGGCGGGGTTCATTGGATTTGTGACGTTAATCATCGCCCATCACCTGGCGTTGAGCGGGGACACGATGGAGATGTTGCGTGCTGTGCTTGACACAAACGTCTGGCTCGCCACGCATGTGGTGGTCGTGGTCACCGGTTACGCGTCCATGTTTGTCGCGGGTTTGCTGGCGATCATTTACATCGTGCGCGGATTTTTCACGCGAACGCTGACGCCGGACCTGGCGCGGACGCTGGCGCGAATGGTGTACGGGATCGTGTGCTTTGCCACGCTGTTTAGTTTTGTGGGGACGATTTTGGGCGGTATTTGGGCGGACCAATCCTGGGGGCGGTTCTGGGGATGGGACCCGAAGGAAAACGGCGCTCTGCTGATTGTGCTCTGGAACGCCGTGATACTGCATGCGCGCTGGGGCGGCATGATCAAAGAAAGAGGATTGATGGCGATGGCGGTCTTTGGAAACATAGTGACAAGTTTTTCGTGGTTTGGAGTCAATATGCTCGGCATCGGATTGCATTCTTATGGGTTCATGGACAAGGCGCTGTTTTGGCTCGTCGCATTTGACGTGATCCAGGTGGCGCTGATTGTCCTGGCTCTTCTGCCCGCGCATTTTTGGGCCAGCTTCAAACGCCGCCAGGCGCCCGGCGAAAACTTGACGCCGCTCCCCGCCTCATGAACGCAAGATTTCTCCCCGGACTGCTCGCGATCCTTTTTGTCACCGGCACGGCGCGCGCCGAAAACGCGCGGCTGCCATACGGGCCGCTTTACAGGATGGAAAAGATCCAGATGGAGCTTTCCCATGCGTACACCAACCTCGTGGTGATTCTGCGCATCTCGTCCACCAACGCCGGGCTCAAACCTGACCATCTTGTCGTTTATATTGACTCCAAGTCCGGACACATCCCCGTCAAGGTGGCCGCCGACGGCGATTTCACGGTGCCGTTGCGCGATGACCTCTTGGCCGAGCAACCGTGGTTGGTGACAGACCAGCCGAAGGGATCGATGAGACTGGATTGGGGACTGGCGCTGGCCGTCGAGCGCGTATCAAGCCCGATCCGCTATCGCCGCCTGATGATGCCGGTGAAGGATTGTGAATACGTTGAGGAGCGGATGCGCGAAGTGCTGCCTTCGACATCGAAGATCAACATCACCGGCCTGAAAATCATTTTTTCGCCAGACGTCGCCAACGCCTACGCTGTCGTTCACGCCAAGTCCGGCGACCGAAAAATGCAGGCCAACGCGGCCAATGAAGTCATGATACCGCTGGATAAGCCCTTGCTTGACGAGGATCCTGAAGTGACTTTCTCCGCCCCGCCTGACAAACAGGAATTGGCCGGGGATTAGGTCAGAACATATAGGAAACGCTCACTTTGAAGAGTTGGTTGGCGATGAGTTGGTTGCCGGTGACTTGCTGATAAACGGGAAACTCGGCGTCGGCGTAGAACCGCCAGGGATGCAGATCCAATTCGATGCCCGGCGAAAGCAGGACACGTTGATAGCCTGAAGCGATGTCGCCGGGATCATCGTTTGCTCCGCCCGCGGCATTCGCCCCGCTGTCGCTCGCCCGATAGGAGCCAATCACTTGCGCGATAGGAGAAATTTTCAGCCTGCCGATGTGAAGCCGGTTGTAATACAGGCCCGCCGCGGCGTCCACCTCAAGCCCGGGCCGGTATTGTTCCTGGGTGAAAACCGGAACGTCCAACTGCGCCTGCGCGAACCAGACAACGCCAAGGTCGCCAGGCAAATAACCGCGATGAAATCCGCCGAGCAGGACGTCCGTGCTCCCGGAGCCGATTTCCGTGTCGCGATCAATGTCGCCAAATGGGTCGTTGTGATGAAAACCGCCGGTGGGCAATTTGACGCCAAAACTAAGCCCCGACGACATATCCGGCGAAAATCCGGTGTAGAGGGCGTTGAGCTTGATGTCGCCCAGCGCCCACCAGTTTAAGTTGACAATGTCATGCCCCGAAGCGCCGCCGATTGTCTTGAAATCGCGATTCACAACGGGAATTTCGGCCTCAATGCCCCAGCTTCGGTTGAAGAAATACTGCAACGTCGGCGTGATGAACGTGGTGCGGATTTCCTGGTCGGAATTGTTG
>Ga0265338_10003056_pt1 | contig 24058 bp, 26 predicted proteins | sample 42126metaG_FD_193579 | JGI IMG/M metagenome (GOLD analysis project Ga0265338, IMG submission 193579) | Rhizosphere microbial communities from Carex aquatilis grown in University of Washington, Seatle, WA, United States - 4-21-26 metaG | ecosystem: Host-associated > Plants > Roots > Rhizosphere... | reverse complement strand
CCAAGCAACCATCGCACGGCATCCACGATGTTCGATTTGCCGGAACCATTCGGCCCCACGACCGCGACGATCCCCGCCGGGAATTCCAACACGGTCTTCCCCGCAAAGGACTTGAAACCGTTCAATTCGAGCCGTTTGAGGAAATGGGATTCTGCCATGAGAAAAATTCGTGCAGTACGCTATTTATGTTTCTTGAGTGCGTTCTTCGCCGCCTCGAGTTCGGCCTCTTGCTTGGACGGCCCGCTGCCGTTCGCGATCAATTTGTCTCCGTAATAGACGCCCATCGTAAAAATGCGCTTGTGTGCGGGACCCACCTCTTCCAGCGTCCGATATGTCGGCGTCAGTTTCAGCTTTTCCTGGACGATCTCCTGCAGCTCGCTCTTGGCATCCTTGTACGTCTTGTTCTTTAATACCTCATCAAGATTGTTCATCACAAACTCGTGCACGAACGGACGCATCTTCTCGAATCCCCGATCCAGATAGATCGCGCCAATCAGCGCCTCCATCGCATTTGCCAAAATGACCTCGCGCGCCTTGCCGGTATCTTTCTTTTCGCCACGCGACATCAAGATAAATTTCTGCATGCCGATGCGCTCGGCCACCTTTGCCAAAATCTGATAGTTTACGAGCGCGGCACGAAATACCGTAAGCTGACCTTCCGGCTCATGGGGAAATTTCTTAAAAAGCTCCTCGGAGACGAGAAGTTCAAGTACGGCATCGCCTAAATACTCCAGCCGCTCGTTATGCGGAAGCGGCCATCGCGGATATTCGTTGAGGTATGATCGGTGTGTAAGCGCCTCCGTCAAAAGATCCTTGTTTGAAAACGTGATCCCGATATTTTTTTCTAGTTCGTCTGGTGGTGTCATATAGTGCGCCCCTTACTTTGCCGCGGGTACCTTCTCCCGATAGACCGTCCCCAATACCCCATTGATGAACCGCGCCGCGTTCGGACCGCCGTAGTTCTTTGCGAGCTCGATTGATTCGTTGATGGCAACCTTGGGCGGCACTTCGTTCGGATCTGCATAGAGCAACTCGTAAAGGCCAATGCGCAAAATGTTGCGATCGATTACCGCGATCTTTTCGAGTGGCCATTCCGGCGCGGCGCGGCGGATGACGGCGTCAATGTCCTTCAAATGCACCGCGACACCCTGCAATATCTTCCAGCCGAACTCTGGCTCATCGACGCCCGGCGCGAACTCCGCCATATTCCGCTCGAGAATATCGGTGATGTCCTTTTTTTGGTTATAAAAATCCCACTCATAGAGTGACTGGAGAACTACTGTTCGGATCAGATGCCGTGTGGCCATATTCTAGGAAAGAACGATTTCTGCAAAGAGCGACTGCCTCATGCTTTTATTTTACATCTTTCCGCACTGCGCGCACGTCCGGTGCGCTCTGCGCGGGGCTCCGCAATTCTTGCACACGAGCAATTTCGCCTTCTTCATGGCAAGGTGCGAGCGCCGATTGCCCGTTTTGCTTCTGGTATGATGCTTAGTTGGTACGCCACCCATGTCGTTAGTGAAAAGTTAATTTATTTGTCTATAGTAGGCTGTTTGGCGAGAAAAGTCAACCGATGCGCCTCGCATGGGCCGTTCTTTTTGATGGCACGAATGTGCGCCGCCGTCCCATAACCCTTATGAATATCAAAGCGGTACGCCGGATATCGCTTTGCGAGCCGCACCATAAACCGATCGCGCGAAACCTTGGCAATAATGGACGCCGCAGCGACTACGGGGAATTTCTCGTCTGCTTTTACGATGGTTTTGGCGCTAATCTTGCCTGCCGCCACCGCTTTTTGCTGACTAATCTTACCACCCAAAAAAAGGCCACCGTCCAGATAAATCGGCGTGCGCGGCGGCAATTTATGATCTTTTAACAACCGCGAAAAGGCACTCCACGCGGCGCGGTTGGCAGCTGCGGAAATATTCAACCTTTCTATTCCCCGCGGGTATACGCGTGCGACAGCAAATCGCACGGCAGCGTTGCCGCGAAGTTCTTTCGCCCAAAACTCTCTTCGCGGCGCGCTCAATTTTTTAGAATCTTTTAATGACCGGAATGGCGCGTGTATGATGCGGCCGCGAGCATCAAGCGCGAGCGCGACAACCGCGACCGTCACCGGTCCCGCGAGCGCGCCGCGGCCGACCTCGTCAATGCCGACCACCCAATTACGTCGTACCATCATCCCATCAATCCATTCAAATCGCTCACCGACGACTGAATATATCCTTGCACCCAAAGTGTCGTCAGCCAGAACATGATGATGCTTGAAATGACCAACAGCACGAGTGCGATGAGACCGATCTGCTTCGCCTGCGCATTCGGCGCGCGAAGATACTTGATGCCCTGCCACTTTGTGATCGCAAGATACGCGATCCATGGAAGGATGATGCTGAAAGCATAGAGCAATAATTGGTCAAGAAGCGTCACGCCGAGTGGCGGCTCCGTCAACTTCGCACCGCAGTTGGGGCAGAAATAGTATTCCGGCTTTGTCGGGAAATGACACCGCGGACAGATTGCCGGCGAAGCAACCACGGGTGAAACGGGCGCGGGTTGCACCGGTTGTGATGGCGGCTGTGTTGGCATCGGCACTTCATCCATAATGAGTTTATTCTACCATGATTGGCGTAAAATCCTCGTCTACCTCTTACGAATCAAAGAGTTATCCTGCTAAGATCGCCGTTCAGAAATATCGGCTGGAGGCCATAGATCTCTTCTTTGAAACCAATATCGTCCGATATGGGATTCAAAATGTAGATGCGCTTTCCATAATCGAAGCCGATAGCGGCTTCGATGAGGGTGTTCCCGCCGATGTAGCCGGGAATCCCTTTTTTTTCATAATTAAGAACGAGCACGGCATCGCCGTTCTTCACTTTTCGCAGGTGGTTTTTAATAAGCCACGTCTTGCGTGCATATTGTTTCGGATCATCGAACCAGGTCTTATAGGTGCTCACGCGATAATCCCCGCTCTTCTTCATTTTCATCGCCGTATACGGCAGTTTTACAGCGAAGCCTATCGCTTTAAGTTGTTTCTCAACCTCAAGCGCCTGCTTAAAAAACGCAGCGCTTGAGCAAATGGTAATGATCTTTTTCTTTTTCATACTACATTTTTCCTTTTTATTCGAGGTGCCCCCACCAGGATTTGAACCTGGGACCATCTCCTTAAAAGGGAGCTGCTCTACCAGACTGAGCTATAGGGGCAAACGGCGCACATGCGCCTTCGTTAATATAATGAAAAAACGGGATAAATTCAACCTTTCTTCCTGAACACGGTGAGGCCGACGCGCTTCGCATATCCGCACTTAGCGGCAAAGGCGAAGTTCTTGCGTTCGGTCTCGAAGTAGATGGATGTCCCCTTCGCCCTCACAGCGATCTTCTTCATCATCGCCCGCCCAAGACCTTGGCGCTGATATTCCGGCGCGATGATGAGGTCGAGGATCTTTGTGTCGATCGCAAAATCGCTGAGCGCCCTGCCGATACCAACGAGCTCACCGGCGCCGTTCCGCGCGGAGACGACGATGTCGCAATTGGCGAGCGAGCGCTTCATGCGCGCAAGCGAATATTCTTTCTTTGTTCCCCACCCGAGCTCTATATAAAGCGCCGCCGCTTCGGCGGGCGTTACCGATTTTTTATCCGTCGAGATGACGATGTCATGCGCGGTGGACATGTCACGCTATTGCTCTTTCTCCAGTTTTTCCAAAAGGTCTCTTTCTTTGCTGTTTGGTTTCTTCGGCGCTTTAATGACAAAGTTCACAAGAAGATCGCCGCGGGCGCGCGAATTGATATGCGGCATCCCCTGTCCGGTGATCCGCAGATGCTCCTTAAGATTGAATCCCGCCGGGATCTCCACCATCGTCGTGCCGCCGGAGATGATGGGCACCGAGATCGCCTTGCCAAGCAGAAGATCCACGAGCCTGAGTTCTTTCGTGACGATGAGGTCGGCGCCATGCCTCGCGAACACCGCGTGCGGCTTCACGCGCACGCGCACGTAAAGATCGCCTGCGGCAGTGCCACGCTCGCCGGCCTCGCCCATCTCCTTCACTTTGATGATCTGATTGTCATCGATGCCCGCGACGATATCGATGTTGATATCGCGGTTGGCTTCCACGCGGCCCGCGCCCTTGCAGACGCTGCACGGCTTCTTTGGGATCTCGCCCGAGCCGTGGCACTTCACGCACGTCTTTACCTGCGAGAAGCTGCCAAAAAATGTCCGGCGCTGTTCGCGGATCTGACCTTGGCCATCGCACGTGGTACATTTTTCAAACCCGCTGCCCGGCTCCGCGCCTTTGCCGCTGCATTTTACGCATTGAACGAACGTCCTCAGCCGCACGGTCTTGACCGTGCCACCGAACGCTTCCTCCAGCGTGACCTGCTCCTGGATCTCAAGATCGGAACCCTTCTCGTAGGTCTTGCGCCGTGGCTGGCCGCCGCCGAAGAAGCTCTCAAAGATATCACCGAAATCGCCCATATCGCCGAACTGCGAAGGGTCGAAGCCGCCCATGCCGCCAGGGAATCCGGCTCCCCATTGCGCGCCGGCGTTACCGCCACCGAAGCCTCCCATCGGATCCGCCGTACCGAACCGGTCGTATTGCGCGCGCTTGTTCTTATCCGAAAGCACCTGATATGCCTCGTTGATCTCTTTGAACTTCGCCTCGTTGCCGCCGGCCTTGTCGGGATGATGTTTGTGCGCAAGCGTACGGTATGCCTTCTTGACCTCCTCCTCGGAGGCGGTTTTTTGGATGCCTAAAATTGAATAATAATCTTTCATAGAAATTTAATACCTTTCCGCGCGGGAATTAATACCCGATGATCTCCCGCTGTGTCGTCTCTTCGGACACCTTCATGAATCCCGACGCAAGAAGGATCTCATAAAAGACCAATGAGATGAACTGCGCGAGCCATACGAAGAGGATGCCGATCGTACGCAGACCGATGAACAGCACCGTCACCCAGCCGACATCGAACCATCCCGATGACTGGCTCTGCCATGCATTCAGCACGCCGTTCAGCACATTGTAGAAGGCATCGCTCGTAGGAGACGATGATGCGACGGGCTGTGCCGCATTCTGCAGGAACGTCTGCGTAAATTGCGCGGCCGTCTGCTGGATCGCAATGCTCTGCTGTGCGGTGTTAAGACTCTGGAAGCTCGGGTTGTTCGCGAGCTCCATTTTAGAGAGGCTCTCGGCGAAATTGCCGAAGGTGCCGTTGAGCGACAGCCCAGGATAGTAGCCGTTCACGAGACCCGATGTCCAGTCGAAGAACGACCGGAAGCTCTTCTGCGAGACGACGAGTGCGTTGCTGCTGATCTGGGGAACATATGCAAGAATCATGAACAACAGGATCGCGGTCGTGAATTTGCCAAGCATGTTTCCGCTCGCCCCGAAGAACGGAATCTCGACCGCGTTCTGTACGCGTGACCGGGAAGCAAAATGACCCCACAACAGCATGGTAAGCATGATAAGCGCGACGATCCCGATGACCCGCATATCATCCCGCCAAAAGAATCCGAGCGAGGCCGCCGTCTCAAAGAAGATGACGACGAAGCTCCGCGCGATACCTTTTGCCAAAAAAACCTCCATCACGCACATCACTCCGAAAAATATCACCGCGGCGAGCAATATCCACACCGACAATCCTTGCGTGAGATAACGGTAGTAGAGATAGCCGAAGAGTGCCGCGGAAAGAACCGCAACGATATCAAGCACGAGCGAGCGCCAAAACCCGGGTGGGCGGGATCGGGTACTGATCTTAGACTGATCGATCAGGTTCTGCGTCTCCTGTGGGGTTCCCGCCATTATCGCCTTGAGGTCCATTGGTATTATTATACGCTGCCTGTCCGATTTTTTGTATCTCGGTGGAAAGCGCCTCGATCGCGGCCTTGATCGCCGGCTCGTCCTCGGTATCCTTCACTTTCTTTAATGCCTCAAGTTTTTCATCCACGCCGGCTTTGATGTCTGCCGGTAGTTTATCCCCAGCGTCTTTGATGGCCTTCTCGGTAAGGTAGATGGTCGACTCAGCCTGGTTACGCGTTTCTATAAGCGCTTTCTTTTTCTCGTCTTCCACCGCGTGCTCGGCCGCTTCTTTCTTTAACTTCTCAATTTCTTCTTTGGAAAGGTTGCTGGATGCCTCCACTTTGACGGACTGCACCTTGCCGCTTGCTTTGTCTTTTGCCGAAACGTTCAAGATACCGTTCGCGTCGATATCGAACGTTACCTCCACCTGCGGGATGCCGCGCGGCGACGGCGGGATGCCGTCCAGGATGAACTTCGCGAGCGTCTTATTATCGCCGGCCATCGGGCGCTCGCCCTGGAGGACGTGCACCTCCACGGACGTCTGGTTGTCGGCAGCCGTGGAAAAGACCTGCGACTTCGCCGTCGGCACGGTCGTGTTCTTCGGGATCATCGGCGTCGCCACGCCACCATACGTTTCGATGCTGAGCGAAAGCGGCGTTACATCGAGCAAGAGAATATCCTTCACCTCGCCTTCCGTCTTGCGGCCTTCGGCTTTCGCGGCCAGGATCTCTCCCTGAATGCCCGCGCCGAGCGCGACCACCTCATCCGGATTGATACCCTGATGCGGCTCTTTGCCGAACAGCGTCTTCACCGCTTCCTGCATCGCCGGCATGCGCGTCTGACCGCCCACGAGGATCACTTCATTGATCTCACTCAATTGATACCCGGCACCTTTCGGCGCGGGCGAGGTCACCGTTTCTTTCGTAAGCTGAATGGAGCGATCGATATATTCCTGCACGAGCGATTCGAGCTTCGCCCGCGTCATTTTGATCTGGAAGTGTTTCGGACCGTTCGCGTCGGACGAGATATATGGGATGTTGATCTCGGTCTCAAGCGCGGTTGAGAGCTCGTGCTTGGCGCGCTCGGCAGCCTCCTTTAAGCGTTGTACCGCGAGCGGGTCCTTTGAAATATCGATGCCTTCCTGCTTCTTATATTCGCCCACCAGATACTCCTGGATCTTCTTATCGAAGTCGTCGCCGCCGAGATGCGTGTCGCCGCCCGTCGCGCGGACCTCTACCGTCTGTTCTTTTGATTCCGGATCGAATCCCATTTCCAAAACAGACACGTCGAATGTCCCGCCGCCGAAATCGTAGACCACGATTTTCTGGTTCTTCTCTTTGTTGACGCCGTACGCGAACGCGGCCGCCGTCGGCTCGTTCATGATGCGATCAACTTTCAACCCCGCGATCTCGCCCGCGTTCTTCGTCGCCTGGCGCTGGGAATCGTCAAAGTACGCCGGCACGGTGATCACCGCCTCATCGATCTTCTCACCGAGCTTTGCTTCGGCATCGGCCTTCAGCTTGCTCAAAATGAACGCTGAGATCTCTTCCGGTGAATACCACTTGTCGCCCATCTTCACTTCCACGCCACCCGTCGCGCCGGCACGGATCTCATACGGAAGCCATGCTTTATCACGCTGCACCTCCGGATCGGTGAACTTGCGGCCGATCAGGCGCTTTACCGAAAAGATGGTATTTGTTGGATTCGTCACCGACTGCCGCTTGGCGAGCAATCCCGTGAGCCGCTCCCCGCTCTTGGAGAGCGCAACGATGGACGGTGTCGTGCGATTGCCCTCGCTGTTCTCCAAAATCTGCAACTCGCCGTTCTTCATGACGGAGACGGCTGAGTTCGTTGTTCCCAAATCGATTCCTATGATCTTTGGCATATTATTTTTTTGTTGATTTTTTCTTTAATGACTTTTTAATCCCGCTTTCCATGGTCCCACACCAGGGACAAAACCAATCGTTCTTCGCCTTGGGCGCATCGCCGATCGCCCACCACTTCTTACACTCTCCGCACTGAAAATGATGCAGTTCCTCCACGACGTGTCTATGTTTCATGTTCCCCTGCTTACGATCACCCGCGCCGGGCGCAAGACCTTTTCATGCAGACGGTATCCCTGCTCTATCAATTCCACCACGGCGCCCGGAGGTTTTTCGGATACGACTTCCGCAAGCGCTTCAGCTGTTGCGGGATCAAACACATCCCCTGCCTTGATCTCTATCTTCTCCAACCCCCGCTTTTTCAAAATGTCGTCGATCTGCGTGCGGATGAGATAGATGCCCTTCTCTACCGGCCCGGCCTTCTCCAACGTCCGCAGGGCAAGGTCGAAGTTGTCCATCACATTAATAAGGTCCTTGATGAGATCCTCGCTTCCGTATCGCGCCGTTTCCTGGATCCGTTGCAATTCCTCTTTTTTATAATTGATGAAATCCGCTTTCGCACGCTGCCATCCGGAGAGATATTCGTCGCGTTGTGCCGTCATCTCCTCTATCTGTTCCTTCAGGTCGGCGACCGTCGGTTCCGGTAGTTTGTTTTCTTCGTCAGCCATGGTGTTGTTAAAAATTGATTAAAGATTTTTGAAAATTCGTATGACCTTTTTATAATCCATCCGCTTCGGGCCGATGGCAAAGATGGAGATCGTCGCGTCGCCGATCTGATAGTTGCCACCCACCACCGAGAGATTGTCGCTTGACGTCACCGGGCTTTTCTTGCCGATAAATATCTGCGGGCCGATGCCCATCTTCTCCGCGGCGCGGGGCAGTCGCTCGTCCACTTCCTCGAAGTCGTGGATGACGGAACGGATGCCATTCTGATCTTCCCAATCAAGATGGTCTATCAGGTGCTGGAGTCCCGCCTTGTACACCGATTCGCGCGCGAGATCCGCGGCCACGGAGAGCAATCCGAGCTGGGCCGAGAGCTCGTTCAAAAGATCCGGCCACGCCCGCTCCTTAAGGAGCAGATGAAGATCGTTCTGTCGAGCGCTGCCGGCAGCGCGATCCGTTGTCGGACTCATGCCAAGCATACGTTTCGCAAAAAATTCATAACCGCTGTTCGTGGGCACGCGGCCCGCCGAATGATGAGGCTGTTCCAGATATCCCTGATCCTCCAGCTCATCCAATTCAAGCCGTATCATCGCCGGTTTTATTCCAAATTCGTATCGATCATACAACAAACCGGAGCTCACCGGATCGCCGGTGTTGATGAACTCTTGTATCGCCGCCTCCAAAATTTGTGCCGTTCGGTCGGTCATGCACTACTATTTTAGCCGAATTAGCAATCTCGTCAAGAGAGTGCCAGTCTGCGTTATTACTGTATAAAAATAGGTACGGCCGAGATGGTGAGTCCCGGCCGCGGTTGCGTACTGCGTACTGTGTTGCTTTATTGGTAGCACCCCTCTCCGAGCATCTCGCTGGCGCGAATGAGCTCTTCGATGCGCAAAAATCGGAAACCCCGGGATTGAGCGTACGCTCTTTCCTGAATCTCACGGATTGTTGGCAGTGACGCCTCTGCGGTACGATGACTCCGCTTTGACCGTCTCTTGCCGCCGACATTTGCGTTGCTCTGGTCAGCGGCCTTCTGGGGTTGGCTATTATTCTTTCTTTTGTTCAAGATACTGCTCCTGGGTGGATTTACTACATTTGTTATACCATAAATCCAATAAAATGAAAGCGTGACCCTCTTTATGTTAAAATATCATTATGGAAATAAAGAAGGGAAAGGGTGTTGAGTGGGTGGATGTTGAGAAACCCTCCGAGAAGGATCTGGCGTGGCTCGGAAAGGAATACAAACTGCATCCCATTATTGTGGACGAGTTGCGCGGTCCCTCCGCGCGCGGACGGGTAGAGGCCTATAAAGACTATCTCTACTTTATCTATTATTTCCCGATCTATGATCCGAGTGACGAGGCATCGACACGCACCGAGATCGATTTCATCATTGCAAAAAACAGCATCGCCACCGTCCATTACGACGGGCTTGACGGCGTGATGGACGGGTTTGATATCACACAGTGCGATTCCTCGCTCGCGGTGATGTATCAGATCATCGAACATCTTATCAACTTCCAGGAACGCCAGCTTCGCCACATCCGCGAAAAAGTGGAATTGGTCGGCAGGGAGATATTCAAAGACAAAGAGAAGGAAGTGCTTGAGCGCATCACGTACGTCAAACGCGACGTCTCGGAATACCGCATCGTCGTGCGCCTGCAGGAACCGATCCTCCGCTCATTGCTCGCGAAGGGAAAGAAGTTCTGGGGCGACAGCGCCGAGATCTATCTGAGCGATCTCATGGGCGACCAACTGAAGGTGGTGAACCAGCTGGAGGATTACCGCGAGGCGATCTCCGATTTCGAGGATACGAACAATCAACTGATGAACCTCAAGATCAACAGCGTGATGAAGACGTTCACGTCGCTCTCCTTCCTCACCTTCCCCTTCATGCTCATCGCCGCGCTCTTCAGCATGAACACGCGGGGCACGCCGATCATCAACCTGCCATACTCCTTCTGGATCATCCTCGGCATCATGATCGTCGGAATGGTCGCGATGACCGTCTACTTCAAACGGAAAGGGTGGTTCTAAGTAAAAAACAAAGATACCCTAGCGCTTCGGGGACGGGTCGCGTTCTACTGAACGCGCCCTAACGCTCGGCACCTTCGTGCCTCCGCGATTCCCCTCAACGCTAGGGTATCTTTGTTTTTTTATCAGGATATAATATCTATATATGATCACGCTCTATAATACGCTCTCGAGAAAGAAAGAGCCCCTCAAACCCATCCATCCGGACTGGGTGGGTATCTATACCTGCGGACCGACCGTCTATCACTTCGCGCACATCGGGAATCTCCGCACATACATTTTTGAGGATATTTTGGAGCGGACCCTGCGCGCGGACGGCCATGCGGTGCGCCGCGTAATGAACATCACGGACGTCGGCCACCTCACCGGCGACACCGATGAGGGCGACGACAAACTGCAGACCACGGCGGATGCGGAGAAAAAATCCGTGGAAGAGATCTCACGGTTCTATACCGAAGCGTTCTTTGCCGACCTCGCAAAATTGAACATCCTTACGCCGGACATCGTCGCGCCCGCGAGCGCGCACGTGCGCGAACAGATCGCCATGATCCAGACATTGCTGGAAAAGGGATTCGCGTACGACACGCCACAAGCGGTCTACTTCGACGTAAGCAAATTTCCCGGCTACGGCGCGTTGTCGGGACAGTCGCTTGAGGAAAAGATGACCGGCGCGCGGGAGGAGGTCGTTGTGGACGATGAGAAGCGCAACCCCGCAGACTTCGCGCTCTGGTTCAAACTTGTTGGAAAGTTTAAAAATCATCTCCTGCGCTGGCCCTCCCCATGGGGCGAAGGATTTCCGGGATGGCACATCGAATGCTCCGCGATCTCGCGCCATTTCCTCGGACAGCCGTTCGATATCCACGCCGGAGGCATCGATCTCGTCGGCACGCACCACACGAACGAGATCGCTCAATCGGAGGCCGCATACGATGTTCCCCTCGCCCACATTTGGATGCACGGTGAGCACCTACTCCTCGACGGCGGGAAAATGGCAAAATCTGAGGGAAATACTTTCACACTCACCGAGCTTGAGGCAAAGGGATACCACCCCCTCGTCTTTCGCTATCTTATGCTCGGCGCGCATTATCGAACGCGGCTGAACTTTACATGGGAAAGCCTTGATGCGGCGAAAAACGGCATCGAGCGGCTCTATGAAACGATCAATGATCACTATGAACGAACAGAGTCGATGTCCGGCAAGCCGGAAAAAGCGGTGGAAGAGTATGAAAAGCTCTTTTGTGAGGCTATGGAGGATGATCTGAATACCCCCCAGGCCCTTGCGGTGGTTCATGAAATGTTGGCTGATCATGGAAATCCGAAAGAAAAGCTGGCATTGGTCAAGCAATTCGACATGATACTTGGACTCGGACTCGCGACCGCCATGAAAACCGCCGAACACACCCCCGAAATAGCCGAAAAAATAAGGATTTATAACGAATTAAGAAGTAATAAACAGTTTGTCCAGTCCGACGCTTTGAGAAAAGAGATAGAAGCATTAGGATATGACATAAGGGATACCAAGGATGGTTCCTTTGTTAAAAAGAGATTCTTTTAATGCCTTCAAAAAAATCACAATTGAAGCTTCCGCCCCAGAACCTGGAAGCGGAACAGGCGGTGCTCGGCTCCGTCCTGATCGACAAGAACGCGATCTATCGCGTGGCGGACATTTTGCTGCCCGAGGATTTTTATACGCCGGCACACGAACGGATCTACAAAGCGATCCTCTCACTCTACGAGAAGCATCAGCCGATCGATGTGCTCAGCCTTACCAATTTTCTCAAAGAGCACGAATGGCTTCAGGACGTCGGCGGCTCGGCATATCTTGCGGACCTTACGAACCATGTTTCGAACGCCTCGCACGTGCAGCACTACGCCACGAACGTGAAGGAGAAGAAGGTGTTGCGCGATCTCATCAAAGCATCGGCGGAGATCGCGGAAGACGTGTTCTCAAACGGTGGCGAGGTGGAAGACCTGCTTGATGACGTGGAGCAAAAGATCCTTTCGATCTCACAAAAATCATTGCCGCAAAACTTCACTTCGCTCAAAGACGATCTCACGAGCGCGTACGAACGCATTGCTCAGCTCCACGCCGGCGGCGGAAAATTGCGCGGCGTGCCCACCGGCTTTCCCGCGCTCGACGAATGTCTCTCCGGACTCCACAAGTCGGAGCTCGTGATCCTCGGCGCACGACCGTCAGTCGGAAAGACCTCATTCGCATTGGATATCGCACGCAACGCCGGCAAGGCCGGATTCAGCGTCGGCCTCTTTTCGCTCGAGATGTCGCGCGAGTCATTGCAGGATCGCATCATCTCCGCGGAGTCCCAGGTGCCATTGTGGAACATCCTCACCGGCCGCATTCGGAACGACAGCGAATTCTCAATGATCCAGGAGGCGTTGGATCGCCTTTCCGCAGTAAAGATATTCATCGATGACAGCCCGTCGCTCAACGTGCTCCAAATGCGCTCCATGGCGCGTCGGCTCCAGGTGGAGCATGGTCTGGACCTGCTCGTCGTGGATTACCTTCAGCTCATCCGCCCGCGCACGAACAGCGACAACATGGTGAACATGATCACCGAGATCTCGCGCGGTCTGAAGGCGCTCGCGCGCGAACTCAAGGTTCCCGTACTCGCGCTCTCCCAGCTCTCGCGCGGCCTCGAACAGCGCGACCACAAGATCCCCCGCCTCTCCGACCTCCGCGATTCCGGCTCCATCGAACAGGACGCGGACGTCGTGATGTTCCTCTATCGCGACGAGCGCAATCCGAACGACACTTCTTCCTCCATCGACAACACGGTTCACCTGCGCGTGGCCAAGCACCGCAACGGCGCGCTCAAGGACATGGACTTCTTCTTCAACGGCGAACTCGCCAGCTTCAAGACGATAGAGAAGCGATACGAAGAACTGCCGGCGCTCTAAGCCGTCCGGGTTATTCTTCGAAATCTAATTGCATCGATTTTGGATCTTCGCTCGAAAATAATGCTATATCAACATCGCCGGCATACCGATCTATCTTCGGCTTCCTTGTCATAAGCTCTCTCGCAATTCTTAAGTGAGGACGTAGTGTTTTCTCTGGCTCGCCGGGGTCGAAAAGCGCTTCGCCGCGGTCTAGATATAATCCTTTCGGCGTAACCTCATCGACATATGCAACGGGGATTTTATATCCCGCTTCTTGAAATACTTTTAGCATTTCTCCTTCGCCAATCATATTTGCTGTTGGATCGACGGGTATCCATCTCCCATCGGACAGCTGGATCTCGACCCAGGCGTGAGCGGAATTCAAATCGCGATCCACTTCTACCGACTTGAAAATCGGCTCGCCCTTGTCGGGACGCTTTACATTCTTTAAGGTCGTTCCACTATTTGCATAAATACCCTTTAACTTCGCACTCTGCGCCGCAAGAAGATATGCCGTGGCCATGATTTTACAATCTCCGTATCCTCTCTCCAGAAACTCATTCAACTCAAGATCCCCCAACCTGGGTCGTTCGCCGAATCGCTCTTCGAACCATTGTTCCAAATCAGGATTATCGCGCGAATCGGCTTCCATGATTTCCGGATACGGATATCTTAATTTTTCATGTATAAGTTGCATCAATGCGCCAAGACGCTCTGTTTCCGGTAATTCCCCTATTTTCTCGGCCGCCCGCATCAACTCCACCGATTGACCGCTAAATTTCACTTCGACCGCATTTCCGCCAACACTATTTCCATCCTTGATTTCAATAGGTGCTTTTCTGACATGGATATCAACCGGGATTCCGGTATCGGGCGTCAATTCTACATTTTCAAGATGGAGTTTTTTGCCGCGTTGTTCCTCCTGCCGCTCCGCGCCAAATGATTCACTTTTCATACGTTCAATATATCGCCTATGCTTATTGAAGTCCATTATTTAAAAAGGATGGTTTTAATAGTATGATAGTGGATATGATGAAACTTCCGGAGCCGGTGCAGAAAGTGGTGGACGAGCTTGCGGAACTCCCCTCCATCGGGCCGCGCCAGGCGGTGCGCCTTGCGTTCTATCTGATCGGACGACCGAAAGAAGATCTGCGCGTGCTTGCGCAGAGCATTGATGCGCTCCGCTCGATAAAGATCTGCGAGCGATGCTTTTTTATCCATCAGAACGCGGGTACGCTGTGCGATGTCTGCGCGAATCCCGCGCGGAACCAACGCATCATCATGGTAGTGGAAAAAGAGACCGATTATCTTTCGCTTGAGAACACGAAAAAATTCACAGGGCGATACTTCATCATCGGCCCGGTGCCGAAGACCGGTTTTTTGGAACAGTGGCAAAAAACGCGCCTGCTTAGTTTGAAAAAATATATTACCGATGGATTGGGTGGCGCTGCAGACGAGATCATTCTTGGCTTCAGCCCCACCACACTCGGCGACTTCCAGGCATCGCTGTTATTGAAAGAGCTCGCGCCCCTCGCCAAGCGGATCAGCCGCCTTGGACGCGGACTTCCGACCGGTGGCGAGATCGAATTTGCCGATGACGAAACGCTCGGTTCGGCGCTGGACAGGAGAAATTAGATCATTTATATCCGAGAGAGTGGAGCGTGTCGCCTTGATTGAAACCTATTGGGGCGGGAATTTTGCGGAAGAATTTTATCTCCTTTGTTTCCTTGGTGACGGTCGGCGGAGTGCTTATGGTGAATTTATAGATGACATCAACAACGTGGCCGCGCGGATCTTTGTGAAGATCGTCGAAAACTCCCATCAATTTTGCTCTCCGGGGATCAACGGACAAGCCAAGCTCTTTTTTGCTGATACGCTTGACGCATTGCGCCAATGATTCTCCTTTAAGAACAAACGCACCCGGAAGATGCCACATGCCAATTTGAGGAGGTATCGCTCTGCGGGCGAGAAGCACCTCGTTCTTTTTATTTACCACAACCAAGCTGATCGCCAACCGCGGAGCGTACTCGAACGTCTTTAAAAATACCTTCATAGGCAACAGTTTGATCATGGTTAGATTATATCATTGCCCCACTCCACGATCTTTCCTGCCTTGATCTCGCTTTGATCTGCCAAACGAAGTTTCCGCACATCGCCCTTTTTTAAGATCTCAAAATGCCGTGAGAAATCCAGATCGGCGGCGATGTCCGCAAGGTCGCCACGCGATGTCAGCCATTCGTTGCCATACTCCGAAAGATCGAATGGCGCAGAAATACTGCGCATCGTCTTCACGCCACTATGTAAAAAATATTCGTTGAAGTACGACATCGCGAGCTCGCGCGGATCGCGATAAATCCCATCGCGATAACGCAGGACGGCATGGTTCGTCTTACTCAACGCACCCCATCGGTTCCCCTCCTTAAAAAGCGTGATGACGTGATCCTCGTCCGCATTGGTGGTCTTGATGTCAAGCAAAAGCGGCGGACGGCCCTGATACCATAGCGCGGCGGCGGCAAGCATCGCTCCCTCCATGCAGTGGGCTTTTCCAGTCTCAAGCACCACAAGCGGCGACGCATACGTGTGCTGCCGCCCGGTGAAATTCATCGCAAGCCCGTTCAGAAAATCCTGTATCGCCGCGGGTGTGCGCAATTTTTTGAATATTGAAAACTCCTTTGGGAATTCCTTAATGACCGACTTTGGAAACTGTCGCATATATTTATTATAGCAATAAAAAACAAAGCCCCTCTCCTTTTTGAGCGCTCACGTTCCTACGTGGCATTTGCGCCTCAAAAAGGAGAGGGGCTTTGTTTTTTACCCGTGCCGCACTTCAACCACATCGCCATCGGCAACGACATATTCCTTCCCCTCCACACGAAGCCAGCCTTTCTGTTTTGCCTTGCTCCAACCACCGGCCTCCAACAATTTATCCGTGGGGACGACCTCCATGCGGATGAACTTCTCCTCGAAATCGGTGTGGATGACGCCCGATGCCTGCGGTGCCTTCGTCCCCCGCTCGATAGTCCATGCGCGCGTTTCGTCCTCTCCCGTCGTAAAAAAACTGATGAGGTCGAGCACGTGGTACGCCTTTTTGACGAGCAACGGAATCTCCACCGACTCCACCTCCGGCGATGAAAGGTCGCTCACGAGGTAATCTGCACCAAGCGATGAAATCTTTGCGAGCAACTCGGGCGATGCATCCGACTCCTTGCCGTTGATAAGATAGAGCTGACGCTTCGTGGTGAGCAGGCGCAGATCGTTCAATCGCGGCTCGCTCTTGATCGCGTGCGAGAGCTCCGCGTCACTCACGGGCAGCACGCCGCTCTCGAGCGACTTCTTTAATCGCTCCAAAATCTCCTTGTCGTGCAACGCCTCCTTTTTGCCCGCCCGCGCCTCGGCCTCCGTGCGCACCAGGCGCTTATCCACCGCCGAAAGATCCTTCAACATCAATTCCAAGTTGATCACATCAATGTCGCGCACCGGGTCCACCGAATTATCCACGTGAATGATGTCGGGATTCTCGAACGCGCGGACCACCATCACAATGGCCTGCGTGAGCTGAATGTCATCCAGGAACGCATTGCCCAGTCCCTCGCCTTTATTGGCGCCTTTAACGAGGCCCGCGATGTCAAAGAATTCCACGACAGCCGGGATTTTCTTTTTTGATGCGGAGAGCGTGTTCAGTTTTTCCAGACGCTCGTCGGGAACGGCAACGACGCCCACGTTCGGGTCGATCGTCGCAAACGGATAATTGGCGATCGTGATGTTCTGCCGGGTCAGCACTTTGAACAGTGTTGATTTGCCGACATTTGGGAGACCGACGATGCCGATGGAGAGTTTCATATCGCTCATAACTATAAAGATTTTGTTGTTGGAAAGCAATTGGATTCTCTGTTATATTCCTAGTGGAACATCAAGCGCTCCGCAGCAAGAAAGGACTGGTTATTATGGAAGCTCCAAAACGCGGACTTAGCCCGACCGAGCTGAATGCGGCCATCAAGGACCTTTTCCGGCGATATCAAGATACAAACGGCGGGTGGATATGCAGGGAATGCAGCGCAAAAATACAATTTGTCAGTTGCGAAGTTTCCGCCCACGACACTCCGCCCGGCGGTGAGTGCGAAGGGTTTGGCGATGTCCAAACCTTCCCTCTTCCCTACTGCCCTCACTGTGAAGGTGAACCGAAGTCCAAGAGCACCTGCGTTCACGTGGGAACCGAGCTCACCAAGAGGGCCTTCGGCGGACTCCTCGAGGACGTCACAATTTGAACTCATCTAATTCCACAGGGAGTCATCCAACCGATGCCTCCTTTTTATTTCAGCTACCGTCCCGTGCTCGTGCTCATATATGCCGGCAGGGTATTCAGGTCAATCGCCGATGTGCCGTCGGCCTGAATGATGAACGCGAAACCGAACGGGTCTACCGGCACGGACGGGATGATCCCTTTCCGCACGAGCTCCGCCGTGGACGTGGGGAAAACGCCAAAATCCTTTTTATAGATCGCCGACGCGGCGTCCAGATAATCAAAATCCTGCAGATGGTCGATGTACGCCTGCGCACGCGCCTTCGTGTCCGAATCATTCGTCGAGGCCATGATAGTCTCCCATAACTGCTCCGTCTTCTGCCGCTGATTCGTCTCTATGCCGAAGTTCAGCGAGAACCGCTCCGCATACGCGGGAATGCCGGGCGTCTGGGCGGCGATGTTGTAATACCACAAGGCTTCTTTCTCGTTCTTTCCATATAGGAATTCGTTCGTCGCCATGTAATATGCGATCCTCCAGTCCGGGTCGGCGTTAGCAAGTCCTCGTTCGCCGATCACTTCGGCTTGCGCCACGGAATCGGGATCCGCGGTAGCCGGCACTGCGGGCAATGTGAGCACCGAGAACGCGTACGGATAGCTCAGCTTGGGATCCACTGCGTTCACAAACGCGAGGTCGGTAAAATATTCCGTTTTCTTTTCCCACAGATCCAGGATCTCCGGCATTGTGGTGGCCCACAAGAACGACGCGACCGCGGGATGGAATCCCATATCAAGGATGCGCACCATGAACGGCGAAATGGTCTGTTCTCCCGACGCGGGCAATGTGACCTTCGTGGTGTCGTATTCGATCTGCAGGAGCATCACAAGCGCGAGCAGCAATCCCAGCACCGCTATTTTTGTATATCCGTTCGGACGCGCCATGTAAATTCCTATATCTCTTTTTTATCGAATATCCACACTGCGGCGGTGAGGAGGAATATGATGTATGCCGCTGCGTACGCGGCGGCCAGAGCAAACGACGTCCACGGCGTGGCGACCGCGTGGATCGCGAAGTTTCGGGCGTCGAACTTTTCCAGATTCGGGAAGATATAATAAAGGATTTCTACCAGCCACAGGCGGATGCCGGTGATGCCAATTTGTTTTGCGTCGGTCACAAGCTGGCTCACGATGTGGCCAAGGAAGAAGACGCCGGACGTGTACACGATGGAGAGCAGCGAGCTCGCAAACGTGGAAACGAATATCGCGAACGCCAGAAAGAGCGCCATCTCAAAAAATTGCAGGATAATGGCGGCAAGCCCGATCCCGTCGAATACGCCCAACTTATAGATCACCACTCCTTCATATGCCACGGCGAGGATCCCGCTCGTAAGCAATAACACCATGCATAACCCCAGAAATTTTCCGAGCAGGAACTGCGCACGCGACACCGGTTTGGAAAGGATGAAATACACCACCTTCCGATCCACGTCCTTGAAGAACGACGTCGTACCGAGGAAGAGCGCGATGATCGCGTTGAAGAAATAGATGCCGGTCAGGCCGAACGCTTTCACCATCATCGGCTCTTTCAATACCAGGTCCGCGAGGAAGAGCGTAAAGAACACATAGAGCAGGCCGAACACGATGATGCCGTACAGGATCTTGTCGCGAATCTCCAGCTTGAGCGTATTCTTTGCGATGATAAGGATATTTCTCATAGACGTGAATTATTTTCCGGCGTGCGGCGTGCGCCCGTTTTCGTGTTCGGTGACGGCCTCCATGAATCGCTCTTCCAACGGCTTGCCCGCGCAGAACGCCTTCACGGGTCCCGCATAGAGCAGCTTTCCTTTATGGATGACCCCCACCTCGTCACAGATCTCTTCCACGTCGGCGAGGATGTGCGTGTTCAAGAATATCTTGCGGCCCTCGTGCTTGAGCACGAGCATCACCTCTTTCATCTCCCGGCGACCGATCGGGTCCAGACCGTCGAGCGGCTCATCGAGAAAAAGATATTCCGGATCATTCACAAGCGATTGCGCGAAGCCAAGACGCTGGCGCATGCCTTTTGAGTACGTGCGGATCTCCGCGTTGCGCGCGGCGTAAATTCCCACCTTTTTTAGGATCTCTTCATAGTGCGGGGTCTTACCTTCGGACGACTCAAAAAGCTCGTCGCAGAACCGCAAAAACTCCATGCCCGTCATGCGTTCATAAAAATATGGTGTCTCCGGCATATAGCCAAGTTTCTTTTTGAAAATGGGATGTGATGAGAGCGCCCCGTCAATGATGATCGTGCCGCTTGTGGGTTTGAGCAATCCCACGATCATCTTCATGATCGTCGTCTTCCCCGCCCCGTTCTGCCCCAAAAACCCGAAGATCGGCACATCCACGGAGAGGGTGAAGTCGTTCACGACCACCTTCTTTTTATAGGCTTTCGTCAGATGAGAGAACTCAACCATGGGTCTATCGTAGCAAAAATTAAATTATCGTGAAAGCCCCGTGGCGGGATGGCTCGCCAAGAACGTGCTGACGTAACTGGTGACAGCCGCGGAGTCGGGCGCGCGGTTAAGGAGGTATCCCAATTCCTTCGAAGCGGCGGCGGTATCCCCCGCGCTGATTGTTGAAGGGTCGATGAACGGACCTGTGTAATGTAAAGCATAGTGTTTGATCATGGCGCTATTCTGCGCATCATTTTTCGCCAGAACGATCGCGCCGTCATCCCACCAGACCAGTTGCCAATCGTTCTTGGCGAGATAGGTGAGCAATGGACGAACACTGGCGAGAAATGCCGGATCGTACGGAAGTATGAAATATTGTATGTCGTATTTTTGGGAAATGAGCTGGTCCGCAGTCGGCGCATCGCGAAGAATCGCGTTATAGTCCGCGGTGGGCGCACCCAGATATACCTCCGACCGGCCATCCATCGCGATCTTCGCCTGCGGCCATAACCGCCATAAAAGATAGCCTCCCTGCTCGTACACGTTGAACGCGTTCCCCTGCGCGCCGTTATCCGCCAAGAAATCCGCGGCGTGCACCGGCAACGCGGCATCATCAACGGCCGCGTGCGGAACGACCGTCACGCGTGCGATGCCGAACGCCGCGAGCAGGATAAAGGAACCAACAACGAGGCTCGTTGGACGGATCCTGTCGATCCGTTTCCCTGCCATTTCCGAAACGGTCCACGCAAGCGGTGGGGCGGCGATGAGCGCCCAGAAAATAAGATAGCGTGCCGCGACGAACGGCATGATGGCTACGCCGAGCACGAGCACCAGCCATACCATGTCGCGCGACGCCTTCCTGCATAGCCGCCAGGCGAGGAAACATGCGGAGGCCACGATTGCGACGACGAACACCTTCGTGTCCCATCCCGCCCAATATGTGGCGATCGGCTGCCATTCATAAATATGAAACGCCTTTATAGCGGGCAGGATCGTCACGCCATAGGTGAATATCTCATAGCCGCTCGGATTGATGAATGAAACCCCGATCGACGCCAGGAACGCGCACAAAAGATATTTCACGGGCGGCGACCAGCGCCGCTCTTTGAGCGTGAGCGCGGCAAGGAAAAGCGCGATGATGCCGAGCGCGAGCGCGACACTAGCGTTGATGTTCGCCCAGACAAGGACGATCAGTATGGAGGCGTAAAGATATTTCGGGCGCGGGGAGGTCCTATACCGCTCCAACACATAAATCAGCGCGACGCACAAAAGGAAGACAAAACATTGCGGGCGCGGAACCCAAAAGGAGAATCCGGCAATGCCGAGCGCGAAGAGCGCGAGAAGGGTGACGTAAAAATTCGCCCCTCTCCGGCGAGCGATCACGAACAAGAGGTAATAGGTGGCCACGGCCAGAATTCCCACGAACGCCATCAATCCCCAAAATCCCAGCGCCGCCTGAACGCCGTAAAAAATAAGCTGGGCAAGCCATTCGTGCGGGATCCATTGCGCACCCAGCGCCGTGAAAGAAAAGACGTCGGCGTGCGGAATCTGCTTTGTCTGCCAGATCAACTGCCCCGCCCGCAGATCATAGAACGTATCGGGGTTGTTAAGCTGATTGAAGCAATAAAGAAAAACAACAAAGAGGAAGAGCACCAGAAGCACCTTCTGGATCTTTGAGAGCGATGTCCAGGCGCTACGCATACTCCACCGGCACGCTTTCGAACTTGTTCTTCGTGATGATGACGTGGTCGAGCAGACCGATACCGAGAATCTTTCCCGCCTCCACGATCTGACGCGTGATCGCGATGTCCGCGTCGCTCGGCTTCACAACGCCGGATGGATGGTTGTGTGCGAGAATCACCGCGGACGCGGAATACTCGAGCGCAGGGCGGAACACCTCGCGCGGATGGATGATGTTGGACGTGAGCGTGCCGATCGAAATGACCTCGTCGTGGATCAGTTGGTAGTGCGTATCCAGGTACAACCCACGCAGATGTTCCTTCGGAAGATCCTGCATATCCTTCAGATAAGCATAGACTTGGCTCGCGGTGCGGATGGTGAGCGGCTTCTTGCCGGACTGGTCTTTGAAGAATCGACGGCCGAGCTCGAAACACGCGACGACTTGGCAGGCCTTGCCAAGCGGGATACCAAGCAGATCCGCGATCTTCGCCGGATCTTTCTGATTGACGATCGCGCTGTCGCCATATTCTTTGAGTAGGCGACGCGACATCGTCAATACCTCTTCCTTTTTGGTGCCAACGTTCAATACCACAGCAAACAGTTCCGCGAGTGAAAGCACGGATGGGCCGTACTTAACGAGTTTCTCGCGCGGCTTTTCGTCGGCGGGAAGATCACGCAATTTCAAAATATATTGCTTGTCAGTCGCGGCGCTATCAAGAACAAGGTCGCCCGACGATGCCTGGGAGTAAAGTTTTTTGGAAGCCATAAGGGTTGTGTTCATGAGTTAATTATAGCAGAAACGGGAGCCTGAACAGACGCGCGTGCCGGTGACGCAAGCGGAAGGGAGATGATGAAGCGACTCCCCTTTCCCGGCTCGCTCTCGGCGGTAATCGTGCCGCCATGAACCTCCACGATCTCACGACAGAGATTGAGACCGATGCCCGTACCCGGCACGGCGGAGGCGTCGCTTTCTATCCGGTAAAATCGTTCGAAAATATGCGCCAATTCTTCCGGCGCGATACCGCATCCGGAATCTTCCACGACGATGCGGACTATGGTATTTCTTCCGTTACAAGCCCGTTCCGCATGCAACGCGATCGTCCCGCCCCGCGGGGTGTACTTGAACGCGTTGCTGATGAGATTGAATAAGACCTCTTTCAAACGATCACGATTGCCACGCACAGAAATCCTATCTGCCACTCCATCGTTGATATCCAAATCCGGATCCAGCACCAAGCGAACGCCCTTATCATCCGCGAGCAGAAGACAATCCTCGTGCGTCTCGCGCAATAGCACGCCCACGGAGATATGTTGTTCATATATGATCTTTTTCGAAAATTTCAGTTTTGTAATTTCCAAGACGTTGCCAATGAGGCGCGACATGCCGTCGAGCGTCGTCACGATCACTCGCTCGGCGGAAGCGCGCTCTGCGTCGCTGGCGCACCGACTCTGCAACACCTCCACGTTGCCCCGCAGGATGGCGATCGGCGTTTGAAGCTCGTGGGAAATATTGGAGAGAAGCTCCGCGCGTTCGTCGCGCGGGGCACGGAAAAAGATACTGTCGGTCATGCAGTCAAAAAATCGCTTGCACTGGGCAAACGAAAGTGCACCGATGATCGCGGCAAGGATGTCCACCACCTCGTCGTTCGGATAGAAATATTTCTCGGTGACAAATTCAACGCCAAAAAAGATCACCGCGACGGCAATAATGGAAAGAAAATAGGAGATGGTGCGTGTGCGCATCTTCACGCAAAAATAATAGTAAACCGGGATTAAAGAAAAATTAAAGAAATAGGAGGCTAAGAGCGAGTAATAGAATAGGTATATCCGCTGGTGTCATCTCTGTTGAATCCCGACGCCTCCGATGTCCAGTTATATGTTGAACCGCCGGATGCGGAGACAATGGTGACGCCCGTGGCGGAAGGAGTTTGCACTTGAGTGACGCCGGCAGTATCAAAAAGGCCGGTGGGGCCATTAGTGCTTACTCCAAAAACAGAATTAAGAGATGCCATATCGGCAGTAGCATAAACAGAATACGACATCCAACTCGCGGAACCAACAGCAGGGGTCGCATTTAGAAAACTATACGAACCACCCCCTTCTTGAATAGCAATGTATTGACTCAGGGCAGGAGCGGTTCCTGTTTTTATATAAGAAGAAAAAATGAGCAACGAACCCGACGGTACGGTATAAGTTTCGTATGCGGTTCCCCCCGACCCGGTTGGGGTGACCTGCAATGCATTCCCCGATTGGCCGCCCGCAACGGAGGCGACCGTTGATTGCCACCACCCTACCCAACCCATGTCATTAAAAGCGGGATTCGGCAGCAGCTGCCCTCCATACGTCTCCCCTCCTCCCGCCGCTTTGATCCATCCCACAAGCTGATGACCGGTGGAATCGGTGATGGTGAGCTTGTCGCCGATATAGGGAGTTAATGTTCCAGCG